>Ga0206679_10001166_pt1 | contig 21711 bp, 10 predicted proteins | sample M110012015metaG_FD_155464 | JGI IMG/M metagenome (GOLD analysis project Ga0206679, IMG submission 155464) | Ammonia-oxidizing marine archaeal communities from Monterey Bay, California, United States - M1 100m 12015 | ecosystem: Environmental > Aquatic > Marine > Intertidal zone | place: USA... | reverse complement strand
GGAGCTGAAGAAGCGATGCAAGCTGATCAAGTTATTTGGTCTGAGCAAGGTCGTTTACATTTATCTTATAAGTGTGATATCGATACTAATGATATTATCACTATCCAACAAGATATTGATGGTAACACAATGACAAAGCATGGTGTTAGATTAAACGATACTGTTATCGTAGCTGCTCCAACTGGAGCTTACAAAGGTTTAGTAACAAGTATAACTGGTTTAGCTATTACTGTTAAGACTTATGACGCGGTTACTATTCCAACTTCTGGAAACACTGCTGATTATGCAACTACTCTTTTAGTTTATGGTTCTGAGTATGCAAAAGGTGTTGGTTATAACCAAAAAGGTGGTACGCACACTGATACTAGGGGTGCTAACGAACCACAGGTTAAAACTTTTAGTAATAAACCAATTATCCTAAAGGATTACTACGAAGTATCAGGTTCTGATACAGCTAGAATTGGATGGGTTGAAACTGCTTCAGAAGCAGGTGGATCAGGTTACTTATGGTACTTAAAAGCTGAAGCTGATACAAGAGCTAGATTTACTGATTATTTAGAGATGGCAATGTTAGAAGGTGAAATTGATCGTCTTGATGCTGCTGGTAACGTTATTGAGGACTTCTTATATGGAGTTGATGGTACAAACACTGTTGGTACTGAAGGTTTATTTGCTGCTATCGAAGCAAGAGGTAACATGACTTCTGGTATCACTGGTATTCACCCGGCTACTGATTTAGCTGAGTTTGATGCTATCTTAGCTGAGTTTGATAAGCAAGGTGCTATTGAAGAAAACATGATGTTTGTAAACAGAGCTACTTCGCTAGCAATGGATGACATGTTGGCTTCTATGAATTCTTACGGAACTGGTGGTACTTCTTACGGAGTATTTAACAACTCTGAAGACATGGCTTTAAACTTAGGTTTCTCTGGTTTCAGAAGAGGTTCTTATGACTTCTACAAATCTGACTTTAGATACTTGAACGATCTAGCAACAAGAGGTGGTATTAATGCTGCTAACGCTGCTGCTGCGATCAGAGGGGTAATTGTTCCTGCTGGAACTTCTACTGTTTATGACCAACAATTAGGAAAGAATCTTAAGAGACCTTTCTTACACGTTCGTTACAGAGCTTCTCAAACAGATGACAGAAAACTAAAAACTTGGGTTACTGGTTCAGTTGGAGCTGCTACATCTGCTTTAGATGCAATGCAAATCCACATGTTATCAGAAAGATGTTTAGTTACACAAGGTGCTAACAATTTCATGTTATTGAAATAAGCATTTATATTTAAAGAGTTGGGGCTTCGGCCCCGACCCTTTTATTTTATTAATTTTATTATATATTATATTATGGCAAAGAAAACAAAGGAAGTTGAGGGAGAACCTCAAATCGAAACAATGAAAGAAACAGTTACAGAATTTTTTGAAGAAACGCTTGAAGAACCTGTAGTTGAAGAATCAAAAACAAGAGAAAGACTAAAACCTACAAACGAGTGGGAAGTTAAAGATAGAGTTTATTATTTAAAGGGTAATAAAAAACCTTTATCAAGATCTATCAAATCTGCAAATGTTTATTATTTTGACGAAGAAAAAGGTTATGAAAGAGAACTTAAATACTGTCAAAATCAAAAAACCTCATTCGTAGATGAAATGAAAGGTGATCAAAGATTAGAGCATATAATTTTTAGATCCGGTAGTTTGTTCGTTCCAAGAAACCAACAAACTTTACAGAAGTTATTGAGCTTATACCACCCGCATAGGGACCAACTTTATTACGAATACAAACCAGTTAAATTAGCTGCTGACGAAATAAGTGTTTTAGAAATGCAAGTTGACGCTTTAGTAGCGGCTAAAAATATCGACATAGATATGGCAGAAGCTATTATGCGTGTAGAGAAAGGATCTGAGGTATCTAACTTGAGTTCTAAGGAGCTTAGAAGAGATTTACTAGTATTTGCTCGTAACAACCCTAAACTCTTCTTAGAGTTAGCGGATGACGAGAATGTAATGCTAAGAAACTTTGGTATTAGAGCTGTCGAAGATGGGATATTAAGATTATCTTCAGATCAAAGAAACTTTATGTGGGGTAGTAATGGGAGAAAACTAATGGTTATACCATTTGACGAACATCCTTATACTGCTTTAGCACATTGGTTTAAAACTGATGAAGGAATGGAAATCTATTCCAATATTGAAAAGCGATTAAATTCATAACAACCTTATAGAGTAACCGCTCTTCGGGGTGGTTACTTTATTATAAAATATAATTAAATGGAAGATAAAAAATCAAAAGGATTGGGAGATACAATTGAAAAATTCACGACAACTACAGGTATAAAATCATTTACTCAATTTTTAGGTAGAAACGGGGTTCTTGGAAAGAAGAAAGATTGTGGTTGCAATAAAAGAAAAGAAGCTTTAAACAATAAGTTTCCTTATAAAAAATAAATAATATGGCAGTAAGTATAGATACAGTATATCAAACAGTACAGGCTTTGGCTAATAAAGAGCAGAGAGGATATATAACACCGCAAGAATTTAATCTATTCGCTTACCAAGCGCAAGATGATATTTTTGAACAATATTTATATGACCTAGAAGCCATGAGAGCACAAAGACCTCAAAAGCACCAGTTAGGAGATACCGTAACACATATCATGGAAAAACTTAGCGGTTGGTATTCGATACAAAATGTAGTAGGTGGTACCAACCTCCCCAGTGGTCATATTGGAGAAATATTTTTGAACCAGGGTACCTCTATACGTAGAGCTTTAAAGCCAGTAAGTCCAGACACGGTTAGTGATTTATTAGCTTCAAAATTCCACAAACGAGGTTTTAGTGATGCTGTATATTTCGATGATGGTTATAAGAAGATACAAGTCTGGGATAAACTTGGTCAAATAGCATATGGAATAACGTGTGAAGCGGTACAAGGTAGACCTATTTTACCTTATTGGGGATATATTGTTGTAAATGAAAAGCCAACCTACAACGCAGATGCGTCACAAGACTTTCAACTACATAGGTCAGAACAAACTGATCTAGTTATTAAAATACTAAAACTAGCAGGAATATCAATAGAAGATCAACAGTTGTATCAAGGAGCTCAAGCAGAAGACAGTTTAAATACACAACAAGAAAATAAATAATTATGCCACAATATCCAGTACCAGGGGGTGGAGGAGCCACTACCGATCATAAGTACTATTCTAATCCAAAGAAGTATGGTGAATATCAATTTATAAATTTAACTGATATAATAAACAACTTTACGGCTGCATATGTTGGGGAAGGTAAGATACTAAACAATGTTTTAAAAGCCGATGTATCGTACCACGCACATAGGGCTCTTCAAGAATTACATTACGACACACTAACATCTTGTAAATCACAAGAGATAATCCTACCGCCATCATTAACAATGCGGTTACCTAAGGATTATGTAAATTATACGAAAATAACATATAGTGATTCAAACGGTATAGAACACATACTGTATCCAACTAGCAAAACCTCTAAAGGAAACAAGATCCAACAAGATGAAGATGGGAATTATTTATATACACAAAACCCATATATAGAAAGTGAAAAGCGTCCCAAGTTACTTGAGGATAATTCTAGGAGTAACAGGAAACTTCAATTTACGCAGGACACCCTTGTAGCGGGTAACAATAAAGTCCAAGTCGCTTACACTATAAAGGATGGTTACGAGTGGATAGATGGAAATTTAACCCCCGCTCCAGCTAACGTGACAGACGGTTCGTTCACTGATAATGTATTTAAAGTTGGGATGGAAATCGTAAGTAAAGCTTTTCCTTTAGGGACAACTATAACGAAAGTTATGAGTGTTGTTGATGGTAGTGGCAAAACGCTACAAACAATGAGTTTATCAAATCCAGCTCTTAACTTTGCAGCTGGTTGGGAGTTAGATCCTAGAAATAGAATATTTACTATCATAGACAACACGTCTGATACTATGGCTGGTAAATATAAAAACTCAGGATCAACACAGGGAACTGTTGAAGATACGTTATCACTAGGACAAAGATTTGGTTTAGATCCTCAGCACGCCCAAGCCAATGGGTCGTTTTTTATGGATTGCGCCAAGGGATTAATACACTTTAGCTCTAATTTAAGCGGTGCTTCAATTATACTACATTATTTAAGTGATGGTCACGGTACTGATGGCGAATTAATAGTGCATAAGTTTGCTGAAGAAGCTATGTATAAATGGATTGCATATGGTTGTGCATCTGCAAGAGTTGGTATTCCAGAGGGCATAATACAAAGATTAAAAAAAGAAAGATTTGCTGAAACAAGAAAAGCAAAAATAAGACTATCAAACATTAAAATTGAAGAGATTACCCAGCTTATGAGAGGGAAATCAAAATTTATAAAACACTAGTATATGCCAGAGTTAAAACACACCTTTACTGGTGGGAAAATGGAGAAAGATCTCGACGAGAGAATTGTTCCAAATGGTCAATATAGAGAAGCATTAAATATTGGGGTTGCCACTTCAGAGGATTCTGACGTAGGGGCAGCCCAAAATATATTAGGGAATATAAGAGTTACAGAGGCTATACGCGGAAGAACTATAGATTTTGTTAAACACCATGTTGGTACCGAGTATGTTATGCATAACGGGGAAAGATCATACGATAACAGTCATATAGCTCATATTGTAGACCCACAATCTGATAAACTTTATAGATTTATCAATACAGCTCCCAAGGATTCATCTGATCATGGAGAAGGTGTTTGGATGGATCGTATCGTTGAATATGATACAACAAAAGACTTAGGCATTCCTTGGCATGAAAAGGAATCTGCGGTGATGATTGATATATATAAAGTAAAGAGTTATCTAAAAAGCTCTGTGGATGTTTGTGTAAATGGTAACAAAACTATTATACAATTAAATAATAATGAAAACTTAAACCAAATCCGCTGGGGAATGCGTGTGAATTGCTCTAATTGTGGTGGAAGTTCTAGTTGTACTAATTGGCCTATGGATGCGGCGATGACGGTTGAGCATGTTAATTACCAGACTGGAGAAATACTGTTAGATAGGCTTTGGCCAGGTCCTCTTGGTTATAATTATCACCCCGCTGGATTATGTATTTGGTTTACTGGTGATAGAAATTTAAATTTCAGTCCTGATGTGCCGATTACAGGTATGAATATTATTGATGGAATGTTATTTTGGACAGACAACCATTCTGAACCAAAGAAAATAGATATTGAAAGATGTAAATTTGGTAGTGATACTACAAACTGGCTTACTACGCCTGGTTTAGAAGGTAGACATTCTTCTGGTTATTACGAACCATATACAAAGATAGATGATTTCAACCAGCATACAGTATTAGTTGTTGAAGAAGACCTTACGTATGATTGTATGAAAGATGAAACCGTCTGCACTCCCGTAGGATGTACAGATCCAACAGCTTGTAACTATGATCCAAATGCGGTGCAAGATGATGGTAGTTGTGGTTACGAAGGGTGTATGTCTTGTGGTACGATTTGGGAACAAATGACTGGAGACTATTGTGATGGTGAAAACCCTTCTAGTATTCCAGGAGCTTATAATTATGATCCTGCCGCGATGTGTAACGATGGAAGTTGTTGTTATATCGCTGGTTGTATGGATCCAACAATGTGTGGCTATGATCCTAACGCATGCTACGATAATGGTAGTTGTAAGCCTTGGGGTTGTACTGATCCAGAAGCAGATAATTACGATGCGTCACTTAACGCTAGTTGTGATGATGGAAGTTGCGTATACCATTGGAGTTGCCAACCATTAGATCCAAATTATGCCAACGATGGTTGTGTAGACACACAAGGGATTAATTACAATTCCTCATTAGGTGTTTTTGATCCTTCAAATCACTTCCCATACAACTCATCGACATATGACTGGCCAGACGACAAGTTAGAATGGATAGTTGCAAACGCTCCTTTTAACAACTGGGAGGACTATTGGTATTTAGAACATAGAAGTGGTCCATCTTTAGGTGTTGGTTGGCAAACTAACGGAAATTGCGATTGGGATCTTGGTGGTGGTGAGACTCTTAAAAAATTAATAATTAATCTCGTTAAATACAGTGATTATTGGGGTACAACTACAACTCCAACCGTTAACGAAACAACAATAAAAAATCTACTTGGTAATCCAAAACCAGTTACGCACACCTCACAGGCGTCATTTTGTGCGAGTGCTTGTTTTGAAGGTGGAACCTGGGCCGATGTGATAACTCTCCTTAGAAACAAAAGTATATTTGATGGAACTTTTAATTACTACTCTCCTGCAAATCAAACTAGTCAAATTGCACAAGTTCCAGAGGTAACTATGAATATGACATATGCCCAAGTTAAGGCTATAGTCCATGGAGTTCATTATGATATTGGATTTGTTCATCAAACCGCTATCAGCGTCAGCGGCCATTTTACCTGGGCTTTTGAACCTTGTGGAAACTGCTCAGATTGGGGCTCGGAATCACAGTGCATAATTGATCCATTAGGTCCGTTTGAGAGTGAATCTGAATGTCAAAACTGTCAGGGTTGTGATTGTGAGGTAGTTTATCATTCTTGTGATTCTGGTAATTGTTTCCCAGATCCAATTGGTATATATCCATCACTAGCCGCTTGTCAAGCTATTTGCAATCCTGGTCCAACTATATAAATTAATAAGTAAATGATTAAATTGACTAAATCTTCTCCTTTAAAAAAAGTATACTCAGCAGATAATACTGACTTTAGGCCTCAGATAAATGAACTATGTACGTTTACAGATGTGTGTAGGCCAGTGTTTATGTTAGAGAAACACATGACTGTTTTAAGAAAGGGACCTACAATGCCACTTTCTTTAGAGATGTATCAATTTGAGGAAGAGACTGTTTTAGTAAATACTCTTATTAATGATGATACTGGGCAGGCAACTATCAACGCAGAGTTTACTGGGGATAAGATGGATCAAAGTAGTAATTATGCTGCAACCCCTGTTAACACGGCCGCTTGGTGGGTAAGTAGCACACCTGACACAAAAGGGACAGCCAACGATGGAACTGATCTTAGTATGTTTTATACTCCTAGTAAGGAATTAAAAGTATCTGGCGATACAATAAGAATCCCAATAGATATTATGGCTCCTGGTTCTGGTGGTCAAGATTGGGAGAATGGAGACCAACTAATCATAGAACATAGACACGTTGACGTGTTTGGAAACGATCAAAAAGGAACTTGTAGAGTTGAAATACTACAAGCTTGGCATCAAAGAGGGCTTCCTGCTTGGGATCAAGCTTTAGATAGTCCATGGAATACTCTTGGTTGTATTCCTATGGATCCAACTAATCACCCGGGATGTAGTAATTATCTCCCAGGAGACACTTGGGGAAGTATTGGGCCAATGCAAAACGATACCGAGGCTTATGTGCATGCTAAGATAATGAGTATGTCTGGTAATTTCCCTAGGGAAAATCATACGGATGCTGATTTATATGAAATCTACTTAGTTCAAATTCCACCATTATTTAAAGTTAAGTTTCCAAGATTTTCATATAGATATAAATATGAGGATGGAGAATATTCTATATTCGCTCCTTGGTCTGAGATAGCATTTATTCCTCAAAAGTTTGATTATTCACCTAAAAAAGGTTATAATCTAGGTATGGAAAACGCTATGAGATCTTTAAAAGTGTTAAATTGGCGTCCAAAAAATTGTCCAAAAGAGGTTGTTCAAATAGATATATTATATAAAGAATCAAACTCACCTAATATATATACCGTTGAAAGTTTTAAAAAAGACGATCCAATTGACCCAGGTTTTGGTGCGAATCATTGGAATACACCAGGGAATGGCGCGCATTTTGGTAGATACACTATAAAAACAGAACTTATACATCAAGTTGTAGCTAGTAATCAACTGCTACGCCCTTGGGATAACGTTCCTAGAAAAGCATTAGGTCAAGAGATAACAGCCAATAGATTAATCTTCGCTAATTATCTACAACAGTATGACATAGAGTCTGTAGATCAATATACTAACGAAAGAACCCTAATAAAACCCTCTTTCTTACCTTCAGTTGAAGAGTATGACCCATGGGATTCTTCGGGTAGTTTTGACCACTTTGTTTTGGACGAAGCTCATCCTGTTAAGTCCTTAAAATCTCAAAGAACATACCAACTTGGTGTTGTATATAGAGATAGATACGGTAGGGAAACGCCTATATTAACTTCTAAATCTGGTTCAGTTGAAATTCCAAAAACAAATGCAAAGTTACAGAATAGATTAAGTGTCCAGTTATTAAGTGATCCTCCATATTGGGCTGAATCATACACTTTCTATATGAAAGAAACTGCTAATGAGTACTATAATTTAGCAATGGATCGTTGGTATGACGCTAAAGATGGTGGTGTGTGGTTATCTTTCCCGTCAGTAGAAAGAAATAAAATAAATGAGGAAACAAACTTAATATTAAAAAAGCAACATGATACTCATACTCCAACTGATTATGATGTTTCTTATAAGATTTTATCGATAAAGAATAATGCTCCAAAGTTTATTAAAACAGATAATAAATACTGGGGAGCTTTACCAGTAATGCTTCCTCCACCAAACTGGGGAGATGTTGGGAATTGGGATAGTGGTATGCTTTATCCCTCGGGACTACCACTACCTAAACATATGCATATTGATGTTATAGCGGAGTATTTTGATCAATCTGTCTTACAAGGGTTAACTTCTAAAGACAAAGCTCAAATTAGGATAGTACAATCTCCTGGAGTACCATCGGCTTTCAACGCTGCTGTTAGTCAATTGAGTAACAAAACAAACTGGTATGATGTTGCTAATATTAGTAAAATAGGTTCTCCACCCCAAACTTATATTGATAATTTTACTGGGCTTGAGGTTGAGGTGCCTGGACAACAAGTGCAACTGGTAAGAATATCTTTAGAAACTGCTTTTGGTACTGACGCGATATTTGTTGAATCAAATACAGCTACCACAGCGCTTACTGCTAGTAGTTCTAATCTAGCATTGAGTAGGGGCTTGATTTTAGAAGCAAGAACAAGAGAGGAAAAAGATAAAGCACAATTTGAAGGAAGATTCTTTGTTAAAATACTTAGAGATGCAAATGTAGAGTCAAATATAATACAAACTGCCGAAGCACCAGAAGATATATATCAGGTTTTACAATCCAAAGACATTAAATACATATGTGCTGCTCACCCTGGTGAACAAGATTGGAATACACCGAATAAAGGATGGGAAACTACTGGTGTAGATATTTCAATTGCGGGTCCAAATAATAACGTAATCCCTACTACTCCTACTGGGAATTATGAAGTAAGTTCATACGGTCCTCAGGTGGCGGGTAAAGGAGCTACATATCGTAATTCGGGGGCAATGCTTGGAATGCCGATGCCTCCGCCCGCTGGGATTCCGCGTTGGCCTTTTGGTCCATCATCTTTTACTGATGGTGTTTATGCGCCAAATACTTATTATGGAGACAAATATGAAGACTTTTTAACTGGATGGAATTGGCCAGATTCTGCTATTCCTCCTGGTTATGATTGGCCAAGTTATGCGGTTGGAGAGTGGGAACCAGCAAACATGTGGGGAACAGTAAATAGTAATGCAGAGTATGTCCAGGTTGATAATGGTATTGGAGACTATGGTCACTTGTCAGGAGCTGGGATATACCCAGAAGCTGGCGTACTAGATCTATCAATGGGATACGCGAGTGGCCAAAACGGGAATGGGAGTGATCCTACAAACGGTGCTGCTGCAAACACGGATACTTGGCTCCAAACATTAGCTACAACCACAGGTGCTGGTTACATGAAAGGAGCTAACCCGTTTAATGTTCCAGCGATATGGGGTGATCAATCGGATTTTTTAGATGTTGGGATTACTGGGTGTAACGGTGGTGTTTGGCCTAACTGTAAATACCCAGTTTTTAACGACACTACAACGACTAAGTTAAGAGAAGATTGGTATTACCTATGGAGAGGAAGAGACGACGTTGATCCAACGTGGCCGTTAGGAAGATTTCATCCAGACAGATGGTTTATTGATAAAGTTGGTGCTGCTGGAGGGTATAGTGGAAATGGTATATGGGAAGATGGAAATGTGTCTTATATGCATTTATCCTACTGGGGGCTTGGAAGAGAAGATAAATTAAATAGAGAGTCGAATACCATGCTTGCCGCTATGCACCAGCCTACAGAGCTGAAGTTTGCTGATGCCATGGGTACGGTTGGAACGATGTTCAGGTTTAAGCAAGATCCAGATCAAACAATATACACTATTACAGCGTCTGAACCTGAAGAACATATTTGGAATTATGAAGTTCCAAAAGGTAGTTGGGCATGGGATGATGGCGGTACTACTGTTGGTGGTGGTGGAATTGGTAGTGGTGTATTGCCACCATTTGGAGGTAACACGCAGGGAAATAATCTTGCTGGTGGAAACGCTTTCTTGTCTGATGTTATTCATAAAGATGATTCAAGTTCAGATAAAGCCAAGTTAACTGGAGGAGCACCATATAATCATAGAGTTAGATATACTATAACACTAGACAAAATAATTGGAGCACAAGGTACTCACGGGTTTCATCCAATAACAAATCACGTTGATGCTGATGGTATAGCTAATATAAAAAGAGGTAGACAGAAGTATCAAACAGGTTTACCTTCAGGTCATATTACGACAGCTAAAGGTGGAACACCTGGAACAGAAGAAATGTACAATTTAGCTAGTTATTGGAATGCTACTGTTGCCCCTGGTCTAACCGATACTCAAGATAATACTCTTGCGGGACAAGCAGCTGGACAACACATTGGTTTACATGAAAGAGGTTTAAATGAGACAACTATTGAAATAGTTTCGTTATATACAGGGAAAGATAGAGATGTTCCGATGAGTGATAATCCAGCTATATTTGAAACTGAGCCTAAAGAAGATGTTGGTTTAGACATATATTATGCAGCTAGTCCAACATTCCCAATAGAGTTAAAAAGATATAGATGGGATGGAGAATTAACCGGCCCAGATAGAAAAACGGGTCCAGACGAGATGGATTCTGAAGGAGCAAATTGGTATGATTTTTCTTATAGAGGAGAAGAAGTTATTAAGGTTGGTTCACTTGTATCTGTAATAGGAGGTGGATGGTCAGTTAACGATCCAGATGATGCTGGTTTAACTGAGGTTAGAGTTTGTGGGGTACAAGGAGATATGATTTGGCTTAGTGGAACGTTTGTTAATGATACCACTGGAGTTGTTGCTGTTTTACCTCCAAACACACACATTAGAATAACGTGGGACGGTGAAGGTCATTTTTATGGAGCAGAACGAGATGAAGAATGGATAGAGCTTTATATAACAGCTGCTTTAGATTTTGATATATATAGAGTTGGTGATAGCACACTAGGCACAACGACACACAACCTAAGACATGGTTTAAGTTATTTCAACTGTTATTCTTACGGAACAGGTGTAGAATCAAATAGAGTTAGAGATGATTATAATGCTGTAACAATAGACAAGGGCGTAAAAGCATCTATGCCTTTAGCTGAACAGTACGAAGAAGAAAGAAAAGGTAGTGGATTAATATTCTCTGGAATATATAATTCTTCAAGTGGTATTAATAGAACAAATCAATTTATTCAAGCGGAGCCAATTACTAAGGATTTAAATCCTATAAATGGTAGTATTCAAAAACTATTCACTAGAGATACTGATCTAGTTACATTCTGTGAAAACAAAGTATTTAAAATACTTGCTAAAAAAGACGCACTGTTTAATGCTGATGGAAATACAAATGTAACTTCTAATCAGGCGGTTCTAGGTCAATCAATACCATTTGTTGGGGAATTTGGTATATCAAGAAACCCCGAATCATTTGCATCAGAATCTTATAGGGTATATTTTGCTGATAAAGATAGAGGAGCTGTTCTAAGACTATCAAGAGATGGTATAACACCTATATCCGAAAAAGGTATGAGAGATTGGTTTAAAGACAATTTAAGATTTGCCTCATCTATTATTGGAAGTCACGATGATAGAGAGGGTCAATATAACTTAACTATAGATACAGCCGATCAAGACGGTATAAAGAAAGCTTATACAGTTAGTTATACAGAGAAAAAGAAAGGTTGGGTTAGTTTTAAGAGTTTTATACACCAAGGAGGTATTAGCCATAAAAATATATATTACACGTTTCCTCACAACAAATGGAACAGAAGTAATATGGAAGATCCTTGGGGAACAAGGTATAGAGGTGGTGGTAAATCACACGCTGAAACCTACCAACATCATTTAGATGTGATATTAAAAAGATTAATTGTAGGTAGTGTTAATGGAGGGAACATTGTTACTGTTGACGATGGTATTGGTACCATTATTATTGGTATGAACGTAGAGGGGAACGGTATTCCAATAGACACAACGGTTAAACAAGTACATTGTGATGGTACTTCTTGCGATATTACTTTAGAATTCACCAACGGTGGTACTGATGACGTTTTTCTAACCGCTAACACTGAGTTGAAGTTCACGACTGCGAGAAATAGATTTTATGATAGTCCTTATGACAACTACTCTATGGTTAAAGTTATGTTTAACGGTCAACAAGGTAGTGTTAAGAGATATAAAACGCTAAACTACGAGGGTACACAAAGCCGAGTAACACTTAACAATGTTAACAAACACGTTGTCGAAGGTGTACAGATTGGTCAAGACTACTACGATAACTACCCTAAACTAGGTTGGTATGTACATGATGTGTCTACTGACATGCAAGATGGTTCAATGGTAGAGTTTATAAACAAAGAGAACAAATGGTTTAATTATATTAGAGGGAACGCAAATACAAACGGACAGGTATTTTGGGATGCTGGTCATGGTGACTTTTTGGATTCCGGAGAATTTTCATTACAAGGATTAGGGTATCCTAGAATTGAAAGTTATAATTGCAACTCTCTCGAGGGATGTACTGATCCTGGTGATGGGTTAGGTACGTACACTACTTTAAGTGAGTGTCAAGCCGCTTGTCAACAGAGGTGGTTGTGTTCAGAGGGAGCGTGCACGGAGTTGTTTGTCGACCCAAATCTTGCATTTCCTAATAGCTACCTAACGCAACAAGAGTGTATTGATGGTGCTAGTAGTTGCGGATGTTATCCATGTGAGCAAGATTGTCCCGTACTTGATGGGAGCGCTCCGAATGGGCAGTTCTGTATCAGTCTGCTTAGTGATGGGACTATTTGGTATAATAGTGCTGTAGATTTCCACTGGGTAAAGATTGGAATTCCTTTTGATGACGTTACCGATATGAGTGGTATTAGTGGGGGAGCTGCTGATGATTATGGACTTACTACTTCGGTGTCAATGTCATTTATTCAGATTTACGCTACAGATGGGTCATTTATTCCTGCGGGATGTGGTATATTAACTACTATCTCTTGGGACGACGATGCCACAAACCTTGGAATTCCTTGGGCAACTTATCAAGATATAAATGCTTGGAATCCGAATGATACTTGGCAGGCATCGATTGGCGTTTGTGATCTTAGCCATGAAACTAGTGGTGATCTTAGAATAGGCGATTTTCATCAAGGTGGTATAATTTTTTACTTAGATGGAGATGGAGGAGGCTTAATTGTTGCGCCTGAAGAGCAAGCTAGTGGAGCACCATGGGGTTGTTATGGAACTTTAATTTCAGGAGCAGATGGAACAGGCATTGGAACAGGAGCTCAAAACACCATTGATATAAAGGCAGGATGTACAACATCAGGAATAGCAGCAGACCTTTGTGCAAATCTAACACTTAATGGATATAGTGATTGGTTTCTACCTTCAAAAGATGAATTAAATGAGATGTTGCTGTCGCTAAGTGACAGCGCTATAGTCAATACCTTCTACGGCAATGCAGTTCATTGGAGTTCTACGGAAGTAGACAATAACACCGCTTGGGTGCAGGATCTTCAGGTAGGTGGCTCTGGTGGGTTTACCGCACTTAAAAGCAACACAGGGCTTAACGTACGCGCCATTAGAGCATTTTAACATAAATTATAAATATGGCAAACATAATATTAAGAGCAAACATAAAAGATAAGAATGTGCATGTGGAATATAAGGTTATTCCACTACCTCTTATTAACACTGAAACTAATTTAACCATATCTCCTAAAAATGGGTCTTCAATAAGTGCAAAGGATTTATCTCACGGGGTTTTACCGACACAGATAGAAGACATAGAGTTTGAGCAACTAGGAGACAACGTTTCGGTTATAATAACATTTAGAAAAAACCTAAACTCAGGGCAAGATCAAAATGTATCTTTACCAATAATGTCTAGGTCTAAATTAAATATTGATACATTTAAGCTAATTGACAATACCAACCTAGCTGTAGCTAATAACATTGTAACTAAAACCATATCCACACGCCCAAAACTTACGAACGCAGATAACGTTGTATATAATATCACGAATAAGTTAGGTAAAAAATCGCTACTATTATCTAAAACAATTTTAACTACTAATGGTTATTATTTTAATGAAGAACCTAGTTACAGTATAACAGGAAACACAGATAGATATTCATTCACAACTAGGGTTAAAAAAAATAATAATGGTAGGATAGTTGAAAAAACATTCAATGTTTATTATACTTCTCCAAAAGATTTGCCTCACACAAGCGGTGAAGATACTATTTACTTTACTGCCTTAGCAAGAACCACTACCCCAACCCCCAAAGTTAAAATAGCCACAAAACTAGAGGAGGAAAAGATTTACTCTTTTAGTTCAGGGCGAGATATTGGTGTTAGAGGGGGTATGAAAAAGCTTGTTGTTAGAGGTGTTCCTGGGTCTAAGTTTAAAGTGATTATGCAAGATGGTGATAAGAAGAGCTATAATTTTAAAACTGGAAAATTTGAAGCCGGTGGAGGTATGCTTGAAGGTGTTGTACCTTTGCCAATGGGGGGAAAAGGATATGGTGAATATATCGCTTTCGCTGAAATACCAAAATCAGCAACCGCTTCATCAGTTACAACTAAACTCATAACAGACACGCCAATTGATCATGATAAGTTGTTAAAGTTAAGTAAAGAAGATGCTGGTACCGCGTTGGCCAAAATAGGTGTTGCAAAAGAAAGGAAGGAGATATTGACTCCAACGTCCTCAATAACATTCTCTATGTTTAGTTCTGGGTTTACTATCCCTTACACTGACGCGAAGGGGACAGCTAACCTAATAGTGGGACCCGGTAAGTTTAAGACTATTGGTGAAGATACTACTTTCAGTATTGTTATTAAAGCCGCGACAGCTCAAGTTATAAGAATAGAGAGACAGCCATTGTTTTACGGATCTGGCAGTGGTTATGTAAACTGGGATAGTGGAAGTGATAAAGATGATGCTTTAACTAGTACTGGTGTATCTATATTAAACGATTGGTACGTTGCTGACGCAAAGAGTGCTAAATATAGTATAAATGCTAAGTGTGCAGGAGTTGGTAAAGCACATGGTACTTATACAGATGGGTATAAAGAGATAGCTATCAAAGGAACTATATCCAAAATAACACACGGTACTGGTGATATAGAGGTATCACTAGACTTACTTAATTTCTTAACCTTACAATCTTTATAATATGCCATTAGTTACAATAAATTTCAGTTTTGCGTTAAACGTGTCAGTGCAAGTTACTGATGTTTTGTACACACAAGGAACTACCCAAGCTCTATCTGGTCCTCAAAACGATCAACTAGGGACAAACCACCCTCAGAGTGATTTTAATTCAGCACCAACGCCAATTGGAAGAGTGCACGCTGTAGATCATGCTAATCAAACTATCACGATAAACACAGACAGTTTCCCGGCAATAGAATTGTCGGATTACAATTACTTATTTTTTAGTAAAGACACAAGAGTTAATACGTCGGGTATTATTGGATATTTTGCGGAAACTGAATATAGAAACTTTACCAAGCATCAAGCTGAGATATTTGCTACGGCTATAGATTTTGTAGAGAGTAGTAAATAACACGCAAAAAGTGTAACTATAATTATAATTAAATACAATAAAATGAATGAATTAGAGCTGTTAGAGGCTATAAAAGAATTAGAAGACCAAATAGACGCTAAAGAATTGGTTTGTAGAAACCTTACCGACACTGATTGGGATACTCTAGCATCTTGGTGGAAGTGGTGGAGATGGCCAATAATGCCGAAGGGATTTTTACCTAAAAACGGTACTGGTGGAATAATGATACAAAAGAACGATACACCGATAGTTGCTGGGTTTTTATACGAGACCAACTCTGAAGTGTTGATATTAGAGTGGATTATTTCTAATCCAAAATATAAAGAAACTGATAGAGAAAAAGCAATTGAATTGCTAATAAAAGAAAGTGAAAAGAAAGCAAAAAAATTAAACTACAAATATATGTTTAGTGTTGGAAGAAATAAATACTTAGTTGATACACACGAGAGGTTGGAGTGGAATATAGATCGTAGAAGCTCTCATGAAATGACAAAAAAATTAAAATAATATGGGATTAGCAACAGCAGCTATAGTAGTTGGGGGCGCCATGGCGGTAGCAGGTACTGTCAAGGCAATTCAAGGGGGTAGTGCAAAGAAAAAAGCAAAAAGAAAGCAGGCGGCCGCTGAAGCAGGATTGCACGCGGCTCAAGACGCTTTGAAGGCCGTTGATACCTCTAATCCTTTTGAAGATGCTACAAACGCGTACGCAGGTTTAGAGAACAAAATGGAAGGCTTAGACAATGTTTACGATCAGCAAGAGAATAAGTTCGCCGACATGGACAATAAGTTTAAAGGTCAAAAAAATGCCATGGAAGACATGGAGAATGCATTTGAAGATCTTACTGTTAATACTCAACAAGCTGAATTTGAAGCTCAGCAAAACGCACAAAACCAAGCGAATATCATGTCTAGCATGGCTGGGGCGGCTGGTGGTTCTGGTATTGCCGCGTTAGCACAATCAATGGCAAATCAAGGAGCAATGCAAGCCCAAAAAGCATCAGCATCTATTGGTTCTCAAGAAGCTGCTAATCAAAAACTATCCGCACAAGCAGATCAAGATATACAAGGTAAAATTGCTACAGAACAAAGTAGGTTAGATACAACAGAGCGTTCTGCTGACATGGATATCCAAAAAACTCAAATGAGTGCGGATGACGCTATGCAAAGCGCTAGGCTTGGTGAAGAGTCTAAATTACAAATGGCCGAAGCACAAGAGGCGTCGCAACTGCAAATGGCAGAAGCGCAAGGCGAAATGGATGTTCAAAAAATGAAAGGCGAGGGAGCAATGTGGAGTGCTGATGCCGAGATGAACAAGCAGAAGACACTTATGGATTCTAAAATGGAGGAATCAAAAATGGCTGCTCAAGAGAAGAAAGACGCTGATGAAAAGATGTGGGGTGGTATCGGAGATGCTATTTCTGGTGTAGGAAAAATATTTAGTGATGAAAGACTAAAAGAAAATATTATAAAAGTAAAATATTCAGAATCTGGAATACCCATATATCACTTTAACTACAAAGGAGATAACACCACCTGGACTGGTACCATGGCTCAAGACCTATTGAAACTAGGAAGAGAGGACGCTGTTACTGAAGACAACGGCTATTATAAGGTAGACTATAATTTAATTGATGTAAATATGAAAAAAACAACACCATCACCCCTAAAACAATTAGGGAAAAATCCTCAAGAAGAAATGACTAAACAAAAAGCAATGACAGATGCTGGTTTAGATATTATTGGAGGCGCTACTAAAAGGAAAAACTGGGAAGAACTACAACTCAATATTAAAGACATCGAGCCACCCGCGATGAAACGTAGAAAAATGCAAGACCAACTTCTACGTGACAAAGAAAGAAAGATGTACGATTCTGGTGCACAAATAACTTTAGCGCCAGCGTATGCAGATGCTGGGTTTGAACTAGTAAAGATGTATAAAAAAGAACTGTACAAGGCTTTACAAAACGACGACCAAGAAGGACAGGGGGTTGTAAAGACAAAGCTAGCCCAACTAGCACAAAACGTTGATGTGGTAAAAAACAGTATTCAAGAATTTTATGAAGACCATTTTGAATCAGAAAGTTTATTATCTAAGGGGGTTTCCGCACAACAAATTAGTTTTGCAACTCAGATGTATTGTAAAAATCCTGATTTGAAGGTTGTATACGCGGTTGCGGAAGATGTTGCCAGTGGACACACTGATTACTATGGGGAGCTCGTTCAAGAGGAGGCACAATACTGTATAGTTTATGATTTCAACGGTGATCCAGTTATGCTAAACGTGTACGATGGAAATAAAGATATGTTTATTAGAAACAACCTAAAAGCCATGGAGTACATAACATTCTTAAACGAAACTCATGAGCTCGCTGTTGAGGCTAGAGAAAGCAAAGCAGCTACAAAGATTGATATAGGAAGGATAGATTATAAGATAGACACGTTGTTTGGTTTTAATGATGGAACAGCGTCTAAAGAACAAAACGAACTTGTATTGATGTTCTGTCATGATAGTGAGGTATTAAGAGATGGTAGCACGTTTAGAAGACACTTGTATGAACATCCAAACATTCAAAACCTTAATTACGGAGGATTTGATTGGGACAAGTTACAATTCAACATGCCTCTAGGTCCTGGTGACAAGGGGCATTGGGCGGACAATATAGACGAGGTTGACAGACTAATGTTGGTTGACGCCATAGTTAACACTGACAACGAATACTTTAACATGAAGTTATTAAGAACTTTAGTTAAAGAATATTACACTTATAAGATAGAAAATGCTTGGTGGAAAGGCATGGGTTTTCCTGAGGGTAAAATAGAGGTGATGAGGCTTAAGATAAATGAGCTTACAAAAGATAGGTTTAAGAAAGAAAAAGCTGAAGCTAGTAGAAATGGTCAGAAGAACTTTACATTTGATGGTAAAGTATACCCGACTGGCATGACAGATGCAAAACTTAAAAAACAAAAAGCAGATAGAGCCGCTGCTTTTGATAAAGCAAACCCACAGCCTAACGCAAACGAAACTAAATAACATGTTTAAACCATCTCCATTAAAACATAGAGAAGACGGACACGGGCCGCTTTCCGAAGTATCTCACAAAGAAGCGCATGGTGGTGAAATACCTGATGATGTAAAGGCAGACGAGTTTGATGTTGACGCGTTTGTAGACTCGTTTGACGTTTCTGCCGAGATAAACGAAACTAGAAAAAACAAGGAAAAAGAAGTTTTTCTTTCTGGGAGTGAAGGCTCTGCGCAAGACAATACTATTCCTTACAACGTTAGGCCGGTGACGATATTAACAGAGAAAGAATTTGCTGAAAAAAAAGAACCGGTTTCTGTTGAAGATTTTTATACTAAAGAAAAAGGTACCTCAGATACTGAAAAATGGGGTGATGTAATAGAGGAAACACCTGGTGAAGACACCAAGCGACTAGCAGACGCGTACACTCCATATTCTTGGGGAGGCGATCAATGGGCAAAAAGACAAGAAACCGCAGAACAAGAGAGGATAGCTAAAGAAAATCAAAGATTATCTAGTAAAGAACATGTCGCTGATGAGGGGTTGCTTAGAAAGTATATAAAGAACAATTATTTAACAAAGCGTGGGTATTTAAAGGACGCAATAGGTACAACTAGTTTAGCCACTTATACTGACGGGGACCACAAGCTCGGGAAGTTAAAGCAAAAGTTTAATAGTGACCTAGGTGGAGCGGGTCGAACTGTTTTCCCAAACCTTAAAAAAGGAGATATTGATAGAGTTTTTACCGAGATGGTTGAAACAGAAGCCTTGCACGAGAGAACAAATGCTCAATTAGAAGATCAAAATAGAAAGAAAACTCAACTCGTTGAAAGAGGTGAGGATATAAGCGATTATCTAACCAAAGCTAATAACGGTAAAAATAACCTAATAAAAGACCCAAACGAAAGGTTGTTAGCACAAATAAATACAGCTTTAGATAATGAAGCTGATCCCAGGAAAATAGAGGCGCTAGAGGTTGCCAAAGAAAAAGCTATTAAAAAAATCAATCAATCTAACACTCGGATTATTATTGGTAAAAATGGAGAACCAAGAGAGGTCAAGATGAAAGAAGACTTTAAGCTATGGTTTGATCCAACTAATAATAAAACCGACCGTGTAAAGGGTGAGGGTGGTGGTGGTCCTGAAATAGATTTATCAGATCCATACCAAGCTTATTTAGCTGAATATACAGATCAACCTAGAAGTAAATTGAAAAAAGCTAATGATGATTTGATACTTGAGGAGGCTGGGTTTTTAGAAGAAGACAAGGAGGTTGGAGATTACTACGTGGGTAATGAGAATATAAGGAACATCTTAAAGAATAGAGGTTATAAAAGAGATAAGCATGGTGTTTTTAAAGGTGTGCCTCTAGGAGTCTTAACAAGTTTATCACACGGTATTGGAGGTTCTAAATTTTGGAGTCCAGAAGAGTTTATGTCAAAAGGAGGTGTTGTACCGCAAGACTTTGAAGGTAAACCTTATAAAGATGAAAAAGATTTTACTGACTTCTTAAAGAGAAGAAAAGAACAGTGGTATGATATAAAATCTAGAGATGCTGCGTTAGAAAAAATGTACAGGTTAAATCAAGACCCATCTTCAATGGATGGTTTAACCGGAAAGTTTGCTAGTAATATAACTACAGCAGCAAAAGGGTTGTTAGCTCCTCTTGTTGGGTTGGGTGGAATATCTGAGAAAGGTTTTCAACAGCAGTTTGATCGTACTGATAGAGATATAAGAATGACAGCTAGAGAAATAATAGATTCTGAGGATATACCTATGTCTGAAGCAACTAAAAAAGCTACTGAAATGAGTATGACTGAAGAGTTAGGACAAGGAGCTTTTCACTTAATGGGTTCTTTACCTTACTTTAAAGCTATAGGTAAAGTAGCGACAGCAACTGGATTACGAGCGTTTGCTATGGCTCCTGGTATGGCGAAATATCATAAACAAGGTAGAGTTTTCACTCAAGCGCAAATGGTTAAGCAATCCGCTAAAGTTGGTAAAACAGTTAAAGAATACGCTAAACTAAAAGGATGGACAGAGGTCGCGGCTTCTCCTATTAATAAGTTAAAAGCTTTTACTATGGGAGCTATTTTAGAAGACATTCAAATGCACGAAGGTTTAGGTGTCATGACTGGTGGTGAATTACAGATGGAAAGAGGCGTTGGTGCTGGGTTTTTTGCAGCTGGTAAATTAATACCGTTTAGTTTTGCTAATCAAAAATCCCCATTTTACTTCGGTACTAAGAGAAATCAATTAAATACTTTTTTAGAAACAACGGTTAAAGCCCCAATGTCTTTTGCCGCTGGTGTTGAGTTTGGAGAAAACGCTAACGCACTCATAGACGATATACATGGCGGGCAACCTATGCAAGCTTTTTTAGAAGAGTATTATGGTGATGTTAGCACAACAGGTCGTAGAACGCTAATAAACTTAATGACAGGTTTTGGTTTACATGGGACGCATTTAAATAGATTTGACCCAATGAGCACAAAGGCAATAAGAAATCTAAATGTTGAATCGCGTGGATTAATGATTGATGCTTATAAAAAGTATTCTGAAACCGGCGACAAAAAACATATCAACGAAGCTATAAAGCACAACGAGGTTGTTGAGGCTTCTCAACCGAGGTTAGATCAAATA
>Ga0206679_10001165_pt1 | contig 21738 bp, 18 predicted proteins | sample M110012015metaG_FD_155464 | JGI IMG/M metagenome (GOLD analysis project Ga0206679, IMG submission 155464) | Ammonia-oxidizing marine archaeal communities from Monterey Bay, California, United States - M1 100m 12015 | ecosystem: Environmental > Aquatic > Marine > Intertidal zone | place: USA... | reverse complement strand
ACAGAAAAGTTGGTAAACAGAAAAATTTAACTACGATTTAGAAGACCAGGGGTTTAAAGGATGAAGTCATGGTGATTTTTGGCGTTGCACTACTGGGGATTTGCCTCCTGACCGGACTAATACTCGGCCAAATGCTAGGCAGTTGGATGGGCCTGACTGCGAATGTAGGGGGGGTTGGCATTGCCATGTTACTTTTAATTTTTTTCACCCATTTAGAACCTGTCAAACAACAGCTGAGTAAATCCGCTGCCTCAGGAATTCTATTCTGGAACGCCATGTACCTACCCATCGTCGTTGCTATGGCAGCTAAGCAGAACGTACTTGCGGCACTAGATGGAGGCTGGCTCGCGCTCACCGCAGGTCTTGGGGCAGTGGGAATATCATTTCTATTAGTGCCTCTGCTCAGCGGACCAGAGGAAGTCACTCATCATGATTGAACTGGTTACAAAAATTTTATCGAGCAATGCCCTGATCACGGCATTTGTTGTCGTCGGCCTTTTGATGGGTTGTTCTTACTGGCTCTGCAATCGGATATTTTCGGGTCGAATTCATGGTTCAGCACTGGCGATCAGTATCGGTTTACTTCTAGCCTACCTCGGCGGACACCTTACCGGTGGTGATCAAGGACTTGCCGACATTCCCTGGTTGGCTGGCATCGGTATCATGGGTGGCGGCATGCTGCGTGATTTCGCCATCGTCGCTACTGCTTATGGGGTTCGTTGGCCCGAAATCCGACGTGCCGGTGTTCGAGGAATAATCGCTGTATTCCTTGGTGTGATTATCTCGTTTACGGTCGGGGCCCTATTAGCTGTAATATTTGGCTACCGAGATGCTGTCAGCATCACCACCATCGGTGCCGGTGCAGCCACCTATATAGTTGGACCAGTAACCGGCGCTGCGATAGGTGCATCCTCAACTGTCATTGCCCTGAGTATTGCCGCTGGTCTAGTAAAATCGATCAGCGTTATGGTCATCACTCCTTTGGTGGCCCGTCGCATTGGTCTTACACACCCTAGTGCTGCTATGGTCTTTGGCGGCTTGATGGGTACGACCAGTGGTGTCGCTGCGGGACTCGCAGCAACCGACGCAAAACTGGTGCCCTATGGGGCCATGACAGCTACCTTTTACACAGGGGTAGGCTGCCTGCTCGCCCCCTCAGTCCTATTTCTTGCAGTTAAAGCCCTCGTATAACGTCCACAGGACTGCGCTAAAACCGTCTAATCCACGCACTAGCATCGATGATAACCATCCCTGATATTTCGTTAGCAGCCAATATCTTATCGATACTGCCCGACTACCATCACTGGAGCCAAGGCACCAATACCATGGCACAAAAACAAATTGCAGCCGGCACCAATTTCATCGAGGTGGATTTCTACTCAGCACTGCTACCGCATATGACGCTGCCATGACGCAATGAGCGTTCTGCGTCTGCGACAAGACAACCATATTCAAGAAAGGACCGCTTCCCAGGATTGCCCGCTCATCAAAATGATGTCAACGCGAAAAAACAATATTTAACTGACCCAAGCCGGCTTGATAAAGGCATTACCGTGCTTCCGCTTTCAGGATTTAACTGTCACACTCATTGGCACAAGTGGGCACAAACAAATACAGCCGGTGATAACACCTGCGAGCTAATCGAGCCAGGCTGGGAGATAGAAAATGAAGTTCGGACTATTCGTTTATTGCACCATTGGTCGTCGTCGCGAGCTCGAAAACGGCATGGCAGGCCGACAACCTGAACTCTATCAAAGGATGCTGGGAGAACTAGCGCAGTTGGCTGTTTTTGCTGAAGACCGCGGTTACTTTTCCTTTGGCCATCCCGAGCATCACCTGCAGATAGAAGGGTTTGAAATCTCGAATGATCCTGCCTTGATGGCTATGTGGCTGGCTAAGCACACCCGAAAAATGCGCATTGTCACTTGTGGGTTTGTCAGCACAGCAAACAACCCTTTAGCCACTGCTGAAAAAATAGCAACCCTCGACCATATGCTCGAAGGTCGATTCGGAGTCGGCCTGGTGAGAGGATACCAAGCCAGATGGGTGGAAAATTACAAAGTTAAACCTGAACTCAATGCCGTCGGACCCTGGAATACCCGATCTGCCGAAGATGAGTTAAACCGAGCCTACTTCTCAGAATTTGTAGATATTGTGACCACCGCTCTGGCACAGGAAACCTTTCGCTACCAGGGAGAATTCTGGCAATTTCCACCAGCCGATTTCGTTAATCCCCATGAGCATCCGGTCTACTACAAATATGGCCAGGGTGTCAGCGAGCAGATGGTCGTACATGAAGTGGGTATTGCTCCCAAGCCCTACCAAGAGAACATACCGCTTTATGGAGGGTTTTCACAAAGCCTGACAACGGCAAAGTTCTGGGCTAAATACAAAGGGCGACCTATTATTTTATCCGGGAACACTGAATTCCTAGCCCTCCTTTGGGAACAGTGGGAGGAGGAAGCAAAAAAATGGGGTCATGAAGTCAAACCAGGAGACCAAGCCTGCTGGGGCGGCCTGATGATCTGTGCTGAAACTGACGCGAAAGCAGAGGCGTTACTGGAAGACATGAAATGGTTCTGGAATACCTGGGCGCTCCCTTTTGGCCAGGGTATTCCGCATTTACTGGTAGGCAGCCCTGATACCATCAATCGGCAAATTGAAAAAATCACTAAGACCGTACCCGTTGACGAGGCCTTCTTGCTGCTTCCCCAGGGTATCCACAGTCCCGAACAACTCAATGACTCGCTGGATTTATTTGCTCGTAAAGTCATGCCTAATTTTTCTGATTCTATTGAGTGAATCTACCATTAATCTACCATTAATCTACTGAGGAGAAAGTATCCATGAACTATGAGGACTACCAACACCTGCTATTTGATCCCCAAGGTGGCGGTGTACTGTTAGTGACATTAAATCGACCGGAAGTACTCAATGCGACTAACGCGAGGATGCACTATGAGCTCACTCAAGTCTGGGCAACGATAGACCAGGACCCTGAAACCGATGTCGTGGTAGTAACAGGAGCGGGCGATCGAGCATTCTCAGCAGGCGGCGACCTTGATTGGATTTCTGGCATGGTCGGTAATCCGGAGGTCATTAAAAATGTCCAGAGGGAAGCAGGGGATATTGTCTTTAATTTATTGAACCTGGAAAAACCGGTTATATCAGCCATAAATGGGGTTGCAGTGGGAGCTGGATTAGCGGTCGCGCTTATGGCAGATATCAGTGTGATGTCCGAGTCTGCCCGCATTACCGATGGGCATGTCAAACTCGGCGTTGGTGCGGGTGATCACGCCGCTATTATCTGGCCGATTCTCTGCGGTATGGCCAAAGCCAAGTATTACCTGATGACGGCTGATTTCATTGACGGAGCTACCGCTGATCGAATCGGTCTGGTCAGTCTTAGCAAGCCCCAGGATGAGGTTCTACCCGCTGCTATGAAAATTGCTGAACAACTGGCAGCAGGAAGTCAGGGTGCTATAAGAGGAACCAAACAAACCCTCAATGGCTGGATGCAGATGGCGGCACCAATTTTTGAAAACTCACTGCGTATGGAAATGATGGGCTTTCTCGGCGCAGATGCCAAAGAAGGCGTTAATGCGATGCGCGAGAAGCGACCTGCACTATTCCCTTCCAGCCATTCGCCAAGTAAGCCCGGCTAGCCTTCATCCCTGCATGGTCAGACCGCCTGAAATACTCACTGTCTGACCAGTAACATAGGCAGCCTCTTCAGAAAGAAAATAGGCCGCCAAGGCCGGGAAATCAGCAGGCTGAGCCAAGCGCCGCATCGGTATCGCCTTTTCCAGAGCCGCAGCCAGCTTACCGCTGCCCCGTGGATCTAGGCCGGCCAGCAATGGCGTATCCGTCGGCCCAGGACAAATTGAATTAAAGGTGATGCCATGACGGGCATGCTCCCTGGCAAGCGTTTTCATAAGAGCAACCATACCGCCTTTGGCAGCCGAGTAAACCGCTTCACCCGATGATCCCACTCTTCCCGCATCTGAGGCAATACTGACCACTCTCCCCTGACCGCTTTCAACCATAGCGGGCAAACAACAATGGGTCACGTTGAGTGGCCCTTTTAAATTAATGTTAATGATCTGATCCCAAAATTCTGGCGAGGTATCGATAAAGGGCGAGGCAAGGTCCCAACCGGCATTGTTCACCAATCCGTAGACTCTGGTTTTCGTGACTTTATAAAACTCCGCTACAGCGCCCTTTACCGCCCCGTAATTGGTAATGTCTACGCCATAACCGAAACACTCATGACCTTTACCCACCACCCATCGACAGGTTTCATCCAAAGCTTCCTGGTTCATATCAAAAACTGCGACAACCGCGCCAGCTTCTGCCAAATGAGCAGTGATTGCCCTACCAATCCCACTAGCGCCACCGGTAACAATCATCGTCTTGCCCTTGAAATCCATTCTTCTCTCCTTGACTCTTAACGGCTGGCTTACCTGATTAACAGGCTAACTTTTACCAACTGATCATCTTCGGCTACGCATATCCAGATCCATTGATCCAGTTATAAGCAGGCCTCAGCGATAGTTCTCTTTATTGCTTCAGCACCAAGATGATTTTGTTTTAAAGCGCGGTAATCATCCAGGTACTTTTAATCTAGATGCCAGACATCACAGGTTGCCTTGCAGGCCTACCGGTAACAACGCCTTTTGATTGCAAAGCCTGAATACTGAGTCGTCTACCTGAAACAAAAAATAGCTGGCCTAGCTACCTATTCAGTCTTCAATTAAACACCGGACTACAAGACAACAAGGTTTTATAACGGGGCTACTTCTTCGAGTAATTTCCTGATTTGCAAGGAGTCAGGGTTTAGCTCCTGAGCCTGCATTAAGGATAATTTAGCCTCCTCAAAGTTTTTCATCTCAAGCAGGGCCAGCCCACGATTAAGATAAATAGTGGCACTAGCCTCGCCATTGCTCGCCAGAGCCTGGTCATAGTCAGTCAAAGCTTTTTTATATTCACCCATCCTGAAATAGACGTTGCCTCTATTAACTATGGCCTGACCCAACAGAGACTTTATTGCAATGGCTCGATTGTGATCCCTAATAGCAAGATCATATTGGCCATTAGCAGAATAGATGATTCCTCTATTGGAATAAGTAGCCGCGAGGTCTCGTTTGGATAAAAGATCGTTGTCCGCTATCGCTTTATCACAATACGCGACTGCATGGATTGACTTGGCCCAACGACTTTCCTCAAAACAAAGGTAGGCATTACTCGGTCCCAGTATGCTGTCTGCTGCCCAGGTCGACTCGACTATCACCAGCAACAGGATCATCAGGCTGGAGTTTTTCCAACTGATCAATCTAGTCATAAGATATGGCGCTACTCCACACTAATAGTTACTCACTATTCTGGCCTTGAATCTACTCTGCTGCAACCGGAGGTCGGGTCTCACCAAGGGCAGTTTTAAGCGTGATCGCCTCCATATTATGAAACTCTGCGTGACCGCGAATCACAGGTTATCTTGATGGCAGTGGACAATGGATGGCGTTAGCCAGCATGAACCGATTTAGAGTCATATCCTCGTGATACAGTTGCATTGACTGGCAGACAACTCGAAAATAAAATAACCTGCTGACTTTCGAAGCTACAACAAAGACTGATCACATAAGCCAATACCAGAGTTCCTAATGAGATACTTACTACTACTGCTATTTTCTGTACTGACGGTGCCTGGATTCAGTGCTAAACCCAGCCATGACCTTATTATAGACGTCCGCACTCTTGAGGAATGGAATAAAGGTCACCTGGCATCAGCGCAACACATACCTTTGCAGAACATTGCCGAGGAGTTGATGGCCCTATCCATCGATAAAAACCGAACTGTACACCTCTATTGCCGAACTGGTAACCGCTCTGGGAAAGCGAAAACAATTATGCAACAGCTTGGTTATACCAACGTCATTAATGCAGGTGGTATGAGTGAAGCGAGTACTCTGCTACAAGACAGCATAATCGGCAGATAACTAACCATTAACTACCCTCTTCTAGGATAAATGCGTGCCTACGCTGCAAATCCAGTTAAAAATGTGCTCTCGCCACCATCATCTTAAGTCCTGCAGGCTTACCACGTTTGAGATGATTTCTAACCCAGGAACCGGTAGAGTTTAGCGATGACTCTATCGCTCCCAACTTCAAGCGCGTGGCGGACCCTTTGCCAAGGTGATGGAGAATTCCGATTGGCCGCTCGGCATTGGAAGGGCAGCCTCGAACTCAATATCGGTCAGCAAACCCTGCAACTGTTTCTAGATGACGGAGTTCTCTGTGACACAGCCAGTACCGCTGACTGCAAAATTACCTATTCAGGTGAAACAGCGGTATGGCAAAAACTGCTGGAAGCGGTACCGATACGGTTTCATAACGATCTAATGGCTAATCTCTCTTCAGGTCAAGGTATCACCCGTCACGGTGATCCCCTCGTGCACGCACAATATTTCGCTGCTGTTGCTCGCGCTGTCGAACTGCTCCGGCCGGCGACACCCGGCGCGAATCAAACGCTTGACCAGAGGGCACAGGGGGTTATTGATGCGCCAATAGGCCGGTATGTACACATCGAACTCCAAGGTCATGACCACCGCATCTATTTTGAAGAAGCCGGGGAAGGTATTCCATTACTGATGCAGCACACGGCCGGCGCTCATGGCAGCCAATGGCGGCACCTGTTCGAGATGAGCGAAATAACCGATCGATTCAGGCTCATTGCCTACGATTTACCCTTCCATGGTAAGTCCGTTCCGCCGGCTGGTCGCCAATGGTGGCAGGAAAAATACGACCTGAAAGGAGACTACCTCAGGTCAATACCCTTAAAATTAAGTCAGGCTCTCGGCCTCCACCAACCCGTTTTTATGGGTTGCTCCGTGGGCGGACTATTGGCATTAGACCTTGCACACAAACATGCTGATCAATTCCGGGCAGTTATTTCTGTTGAAGGCGCACTGAAAATAAAAGGCAACCTAAAAAGCCTGGAAACTATCTGGCATCCACAGGTCAGCAATGAATATAAAGCCAGGTTAATGGAGGGCCTCATGTCGCCTTCATCGCCACAAGCCTACCGTAAAGAAACCAGTTTCGTCTATTCCAGCGGCTGGCCGCCTGCATTTATCGGTGACCTTTACTACTACATCACGGATTACGACTTGAGCCATCAAGCCCATGAGATAGATACTAATGAAGTCGCCGTACATATTCTTTCCGGCGAGTATGACTACAGTGGTACTGCAGAACTAGGCAGGGCTGCCAGTGAAGCAATCAAAGGATCAACCTGGCAAGAAATGACAGGCGTCGGTCATTTTCCTATGAGTGAAAACCCACAAGCCTTCTTAAAATACCTGCTACCTATCCTTGAGCAGATTGTCCCCAAATAACATCAATTGAGATTGCTCTTGGACTGAGCTTAACAATAGTAGATTTATTGTGGTCTTCACCAGATAAGAAGATGCCGTCATGGAAAACCTCACCGCATTAACACCTGCTGTGCCAACTAATTGCTCAGGGCACTTCATCCACTGGAAACTGCAAACAGCCCGATTCTAAAGCTCGACTGCTACCCGGAACCAAGTATAGAATCCGACTACTGAAGAGTTAACAAACGAAATATTGAAAATCCGAACCGAAGGGAAAAATTATGAGTGAATTTGAAGGAAAGGTCGTTGTCATCACCGGTGCTGGAGGAGGTCTCGGTAAATCCCACGCCCTCGAATTTGCTAGACGAGGTGCAAAAATAGTCGTTAATGACCTGGGCGGCAGTGGCGACGGCACGGGCGCCAGTGATATGGCCGACCTCGTTGTCAAGGAGATTACTGAAGGTGGTGGCCAAGCCATCGCCAACAAAGCCTCAGTTGCAACCATGGAAGGCGCACAGTCAATTATTGACGATGCAATCAACGCCTATGGCACCATCGACATTTTGATTAACAATGCTGGAATCTTAAGGGACAAAAGCTTTAAAAACATGGACATGAAAGACTGGGACCTGGTCATGGATGTGCACCTCAATGGTTCGGCTTATGTTACCAAAGCCGCTTGGCCTATCATGTACGAAAACAATTACGGCCGAATCGTGTTTACCAGTTCGACTTCCGGCGTGTTTGGAAATTTTGGCCAAGCTAACTATGGCGCTGCCAAAATGGGCATGCTCGGCATGATGAATGTGCTAGCCATTGAAGGCCTATCTAAAAATATTAAAGTGAACTGCCTGGCACCCGCTGCTGAAACACGCCTAATAGGGATGATCCCTGGTATCGAAGTCAACCCTGATGACCCCGACCCGATGCGGCACCCAAAACTGGTAACACCCGTAGTTCTGCTAATGAGTTCTAAAGATGCGCCTACCGGCCAAACCTTCCATGCGGGGAATGGACGTTTTTCAAGGAGCGCTGTGTTCGTTAACCAGGCCCTGGAATTTGGTGCTGATGTAAGCTACGAAGACCTGCTGGATAAAAAGGACCAGTTAATCGACATGTCAAACTCCGAGGAAATGTCTGGCTTAATCCGGGTCATGCAACGAGCTAAATCTTAGAGTTGACGCACGATAGGGGCCTCAATCGAGGCCAAGCAACCGTCTTAACAGGATGAACAATGCGCTCAGATGATGGCGGGTACTTAGGACCCGGCCGAGCAATCACCCTACTGCAACTCAGGTCAATTGACCTGAGAGGGCAGCTCCACCCTCAACAAATGTGAGGCCAGCAGGTAATTGATAACAAAAATAGCGAGTATTGAAAACTGTGTCTGGTCGTCAAAACGCTACCTTTTAACCAGTGACAGCAGCCTACTTCGACCCGCTCTAGTGCAGACAAAGTCTTTGCAGCTAAAACCATACCTGAGCACAGGTAAGCTCGCATTAAATCAAACCATGAGGAAATCTATATGAAACTTGGACTTATGCTGGGATATTCCGGTGGCCAACTGAAACTCCCGGTCGAAAAGGTCCAGTTAGCTGAACGACTGGGCTATGAGTCGGTATGGACTGCAGAGGCTTATGGCTCGGACGCCCTATCTCCACTGGCGTATCTGGCAGCAAAAACTGAACGGATTAAACTGGGTACCGCGGTGATTCAACTGGCGGGTAGAACCCCGGCAAATGCTGCCATGACCATCGCTACTATAGATGCCTTGGCTGGCGGCGGCCGAGTGATCTGCGGTATTGGTGTATCTGGTCCACAGATTGTTGAAGGCTGGTATGGCCAACCCTGGGGCAAGCCCTATTACCGGATCAAAGACTATGTCTCGATCATGAAGAAAATACTTCGCCGAGAACAGCCGGTCATGCATGAGGGCAAGGAAATTTCCTTACCCTACGCCGGAGAGGGTGCCATGGGAGTCGGAAAACCACTCAAGTCGATCCTGCATATGAACCCGGATATTCCCATATGGCTAGGCACTGGGATGCCCTCAACGGTCAAACTTACTGCCGAGATTGCCGACGGCTGGCTTCCACTTGGCCTGGTACCAGAAACTTACAAAACCTATCAGCCCTGGATTGAAGCCGGACTAAAGAAAGCAGGTAAGTCAGCTGATCAATTTGAACGCCAAGGCGGTGTGCAGGTCATTGTTTCCGAGGATGTTAAAACGTCGATAAACCGACTTAAACCCGGCATTGCACTGTATGTAGGCGGCATGGGCCACAAAACAAAGAATTTCCATAAGGAAATGATGGTGCGCCGCGGCTTTGAGGCGGAGGCAGAAAGAATCCAGGAGCTTTACCTGGCAAAGCGAAAAGATGAAGCCTGTGAAGCTGTACCCGATGAATTTGTTGACCAAGGCGCTCTAATAGGAGACCGGCAACGTATTCAGAAACGATTCAGGGACTGGGAAGCCAGCGGCATTACTGGAATGACCATTGGCGGCGACGAACAGGCCCTGCGATTGATGGCTGAAGTCGCCGGCCTGAATGTTGAACCAGGTGCCTAGGCCGCTACCTGGTTTCCCGCTAAAAAAAGCCTAACCCTAGGGTCAATCTCTGATGCAGTTTTTCTGAACAGAAAACCATTGTCGCCCCACTACTGGACACTGGGTTTAACTTATCAAAGACGACCCTATAAAAAGCTAGCGAAAAGCAAGCCCCCTGCAAGCGGTATAGTCGCCACCAGAAACAAAACAAACGAATAAGACAGGACTTTGTTAGCAGGTAATCCGGTCATAATCAACAATGGAATCACGACAAATGGGTGAATTATATTGGTCCATTGGTCTCCATAGGCGACACCCATGACTATCAATTCCGGTGCGGTTCCCAGCGCTTCCGCTGCGGCCAGAAAAGCAGGCCCCTGAACTGCCCACTGGGCACCGCCCGACGGGATAAACATATTAATGACGCCACCTGAAAAAAACGCGATCAAGGGCAGCGTTTCTGCAGTCCCAATACGGGCAAAATAGTCTGCCAGCTGCGCCACTAACCCCGTGCTCAGCATCACACCCATAATCCCAGCGTAGAGTGGGTATTGCAGCAGCGTTGGCACCACTGCACGTCCCGCCTGCATCAATACTTCGGTAAACTCCGATGCAGAACGGGTTAACAACAGACAAGCGGCTAGAAAGGTCCAGTTCACTATATTCAAATCAAGCTGTATGCCTTTTGAATAAAACCAGTTAGCTACATAAACAATCAACAGCACCCCCAGAACAGAGGTTAACCAGCGGCTGTTTTCCAGTTGGCTGGCTATCCCAGGCCTTGTAATCGGCGCTGTCTGTTCGTTCACATTCGCCTTATCTACTGATGTTTCAGGTTCATCAATTTCCTCTAATTCGTCCTCCGCAGGTCCCAGAAAACTTGCTACCAGGGCAATGCATGCTAACGTCAGAACAATGGTGACCAGGTTAAAAGTAGCCAGCGTTGTCTGGGTGACTGGTAACAGCCCACCTAACTGTTCCTGCATGGGATTACCCTGGGTTGCCACCAACAATGGTGCCGAACCCGAATAACCCATGTGCCAGACTACAAAACCACTGAAGGCGGCGCCGCCCAACAGGGGATAATGGACTTTCTGGCCTCTATGGCGAAAGGCTAACGCCACCTGCCTTGCCATTAACCCGCCAAGAATCGTCCCAAGAGGCCAGGCTACTAAGCTCACGCATCCAGCAAAAACCGCCACAAAGGCATAAGCCCCTCTGGCGGTCTTAGGGAATCCAGCCAGACGTTCCAGATAAGCAGGCACCGGACCCAGATGAGCAAGCGCGTAGGCAAACAAAATAGTGAGGCACACCTGGGTGATAAAGGGCAGCAGAGAAGCCAGACCATTACCCCAGGACATGACCACTTTTTCCGCACTTGCCGGTGTTAACCACCAGGTCAGCAGGAGCGCAACCATCGTCATGACAATGCCAAACGCAAACGGTTCCGGCATATATCGATCGAAGACTCTGATAACAGTTCTTGTTAATTTTTGCATTGCTTCACTCACCTGGCTATATCATTGTTTTCGTCGCTCTACTCCCACTACAGGCTTCCCAGTTCGGTAATACTTGGCTGAGGCCTTCCTGCAGGCCCAGACAGCGACCTTCAAATTAAAGCCCAAGCCTAATAGACGAGCAGCATTCGAACAACCTCAAATAATTTACCTTTGCATTTTAACCTCAGCTACTTGACCTACAGTATCTATGGCCTGCCTTGATCAGCTCGAGGGCTGGAGCAAGCTTGCCCTGGCTATTAAACCGCAGCCCCTGTAGGCCTGCCATCTTGCTAGGTTGAGGCCATATTACATATACGATTTGGCAATAAAAAACTCAGCCCTGATAGCGGAAAATTTCTTTGCTCTGGAGGATAGTAAGCAGAAACTAAATGAAACGATGCCCATCCACCTCATAGGAATCGAACATGACTAGATTAAACAATTTACTGGCTTTAAAGGGAACCGAGGTCTGGTCAATCGGTCCTGCTCATTCAGTCTACCAGGCCATAGAGATGATGGCTCTGAAGTCAATAGGCGCGCTGACGGTATTATCCGACGAAGGCAAACTCATCGGCATAATTTCGGAGCGCGACTATGCTAGAAAAGTCATTCTTGAGGGAAAGTCATCTAAAGATACAACCGTGTCGGAAATCATGACCAAAAACGTCATCTGTGTTGACCCCTCTTTAAAGGTAGACGAGTGTATGGCCTTGATGACCGAAAAAAGAGTCAGGCATCTACCCGTCCTTCACGAGAGTGAACTGGTGGGCATGATCTCCGTCGGTGATCTAGTGAAGTCGATCATTGACGAACAATCCACAGTAATCGATCATCTTGAACGTTATATCAAGGGAGAAGTAGCCTAGACTTCTTCCTACTTTACCTTGCCATCAAGCAATAACAGACAATAAGTTTCGGCACCTGGGTGGACCAAGCTACTCTAACGACAGCCGAAGCTGACTGACTTACCAGGCTCCGCCCTGTGCAGTCATTAATATCAGCCCGCCCGCTTTTGGGCTGAGGGTCAGTTGCGCATCATGACAAACCTCGATACTGTTAGAACGCTCACAGCGAAGGAATTTATCATGAGTGATGCCATCGACCAGGCAAATAGCTGGAGGACCCAAACCCCCGGAATCGCAAACTGGCCCAGAACTGCTCGCCCCGATGACAATAACAAGTATTTTATAGTTTCTGCCGATGGCCATGTACAGGAACCAAACGATTTCCTGTCAGCCAGAATTGACCCTTCGTTCCACGACCGATTGCCGGGTGTGGTACTCAATAGCGAAGGCGATGCCATGCAAAAGACGGAAGGCTTTCGCCCCATACGAATTCGAAATATAGAGTTTGCAGGTGAAGATCTGCTCCGCAATCAATCCGGAAAAACTCCCGCGGATCGAATCAAGGATCTCGGCCTTGATGGCGTTGATGCAGAGGTGCTTTTCCCCAACAAAGGCTTAACCATCTGGGCGACGCCCGATGCCGATTTTTCTCTGGCCATGTGCAGGGCCTATAACGAATGGGCCTGGGAGACTTTTGCTGATTTCAATGACAGACTGGCACCCATGGCCTGTGTCGCTCCAGGATCATTGCAGGGTACCATCCAGGAAATTCAGCGATGTGCAAAACTCGGTTTTAAGGGCTTATCGCTACCCTGCAAACCCGTCTGGGGGGCACCTGATCATAATAACCCTAATTATAATCTACCGGAATTTGACGACCTTTGGGCCTGCGTTCAGGATGTCGACCTGCCCATGACCTTTCATGTTTCAACGGGTAGAGATCCACGGACCTCCCGCGGCAATGGCGGTGCTGTCATTAACTATGCCGTGCATTCATTGAGCCCAACCATGGAACCGATAGCCAATCTGTGCGCTTCCGGGGTAGTAGATAAGTTCCCAAAGATCCGCTTTGGCACCATCGAGGCAGGAATCGGTTGGGTTGCCTGGGCGCTGCAAGCCCTGGACGAAGCTTATCGAAAACATCATATGTTTGTTAGGCCGAAGCTGAAACAGCTGCCCAGTGAATACTTTCATACCAATGGCTTCGCATCCTTCCAGGAAGACAAGGCAGGCCTTGATCACGCTCGAGAACATCAGCTGGTAGACAACTTCCAGTGGGCCAATGATTTCCCCCATCACGAAGGCACCTGGCCCCACTCAGCAGCCGCCATCGAGCGTACTATGGGACAAATATCTGATGCTGAAAGGGCTAAAATACTCGGCCTGAATGCCGCTCGTGTATTTAAATTCCCTATTCCAAAGAGATATACGCTGCAGGAAGATGCAGCACAGGTAGCAAAACAGGTAGGGACACTATCGTGACAGAAAGGACACTCAGGGGTAAAGTAGCGGTCGCCGGCATCGGCGAAACCGCCTATTACAAGCGCGGCCAAGCACCCGATGCTGAATTCAAACTGGCACTGAAATCCATTAAAGCGGCCTGTGCAGATGCAGGGATATCGCCTAAAGAACTTGATGGTTTCGCCTCCTTTAGTAACGATCGCAGCGACCCCTCTCGTCTAGCGGCTGCTCTAGGCTGCTCTGAACTCAGATTTTCCAATATGCAATGGGGCGGTGGCGGTGGCGGTGGTGCTGCCGCGGTAGGCAACGCTGCTGCAGCCATCGCATCTGGTACCGCTGATTGTGTGGTCGTTTTCAGGGCCCTGGCGCAAGGTCAATTTGGCCGGTTTGGGCAGGGTTCACAAAGCAATGTTGTCTCCGGCAGCTTTGCGCATACGATTCCCTACGGACTGATGTCACCGGCGCAGATGTTCGCTATGAAGGTGGTTCGTTTCATGCACGACCATGGTGTTGAACAAAATGCGCTACGTTCTATTTCACTTGCTGCCTACCATCATGCCCAACAAAACCCACGGGCTGTTATGTACGGTCGTCCCCTGGACGAAGAAACCTATGACAACTCTCGCTGGATTGTTGAACCGTTCCATTTGTACGATTGCTGTCTTGAAAATGACGGTGCCGCTGCCATGATTCTGGTTTCAGCTGAACGAGCCAAAGAATTCCATCACAAACCCTGTTATCTACTCGGTGCCGTCGGCGGCTCGCACTATCGTGCCGGTGCATCGGTGCACAATACACCTGAATATGCTTCATCCACCTTCCCGAGCCTGGCGCCCCATCTCTATGACATGGCCGAGGTTACAGCACGAGACGTAGACGTATTGCAATGTTATGAAAATTTCACCGGCGGGGTGCTTATGAGCATGGTAGAACATGGTTTCTGTGAACCGGATGAATGCAATGAGTTCTTCGTAAAAGAGCGCTTTCTGGCACCCGGGGGTGATTTACCCCTCAATACATCGGGTGGGAATCTGGCCGAATGCTATATGCATGGTCTCGGCTTGATTATCGAATCGATTCGGCAGATCAGAGGAGATTCGACCAGCCAGGTAGAAAACGCCGCGGTATCCATGACCATATCGGGCCCTATGGTGACACCCGTCAGCTCCTGTATATTCGGCGCGGAGGCAACCTTATGAGCGATTCATATCTTAAACCGGGTTTACCTCAGCCCTTACCAGCACCAGACGGCTTAGATGCTGCTTTCTGGCAAGGCTTAACTGATGAAAAAATTTTGTTGCAGTCTTGTTGTGACTGCAACAAATGGCAATGGGGCCCTGAATGGATCTGTCACCACTGCCACAGTGAAACACTCACCTTTTCCGAGGTGGCACCCGAAGGCATTATCTATTCTTATGAACGCGTCTGGCACCCCGTCCACCCAGCCCTGAAAGAACAGGGCCCTTACCTGATCGTACTGGTAGAAATACCCACCGCCGACCATGTTCGCCTGGTTGGCAACCTACTCGGCGACCCACATCAGGATGTAATTATTGGTTCACAGGTACAGGCAGTATTCGAACACCACGAAACTGAGCAGCACCCATTCACCCTGTTGCAATGGCAAACAACTAATTAAATGATATTAGATAATTAATGTTGCTGCGATCCGCGCCTTCGCCAAACTAATTGAGGCTCTTGGAAACAACCATGAAGTATAAATCTATAATTGACATCGTGCTTCTTTTCGCTCTTGCATGCCCTTGGTTCACGTATGCACAGAACTACGACCTGACAAATCCGAAGAATCAAAAAAGACTTGGTGCCAGCTTCATGAACAATTTTAACGAAGCAAAACCAATCACCGTAATTCCTGTCGGTGAATTATCAGAAGAAAACGCCTATAAAGTTGCTGACTATTATGTCGAAAAACAATTAGAAACCCGTGGCAACATCGCCGGATATAAAATTGGAACATTTGTAAAAGGCGAATATGACAATGGCCCTGTCGACGGCTTAAGCGGCCCTATTACGGCCGTTATGTTTTCAAACGGTATTCATAAAAGCGGCGCACACATTTCGGTTAATTGTTGCAACATGAGTTTCGTCGAAGCAGATTTTGGTGCCGTGGTAAAAAGCGATGCTATTAATAGTGCGAAATCAGATTTAGAAATACTAGCAGCACTTTCCGGGTTTATTCCATTTATCGAAATGCCTGATATTATCCAGCCCATCGAAGGGGGTACCAACGTTAGCAATATCGCTACAAATTATGATTTTAGGAACGCAATTATTGGCGATTTAATCGCAACAGAGCCTACCTCCGAATGGATAGACCGACTTAACAACTTTAGTTTTACGATGACAAATGAAACAGGCGAATTGCTGGCCGAGGGTAAAATTGAGAACGCGTATGAACCGCTTTATCGTGTTCGCAATATGCGTGATCGATTATTATTACGCGGAAGACCCTTAAAAGCAGGCGATATACTATCGCTGGGTAATATGGGTGCGATAAGGCCATTAAAAGAAAATCTTTATTTTGACGCCTCTGTTCGTCCTGTTTTCAGGGGCAATATTGCTACCGTTAGCTACATTGACCTTGATCCAGCTGGCCCCGCCACCGTCAGCGTGGTGATCGACCGCCCGGCTCATTAATGCCCACTGTATTGGCGCCAGATCAAGCGCTTGCCTTCCCAACACTTTGCAGGCTGGGTGGGATTTGGAGAAGCACTAGCCTGGCAGTACCGACTAAATTCGTTTTGAGAAGATAGTGAACAAACATGGATATTGGTGAAAGCGCGCAACTGACCCTGATTATTCTCACCTGCTATTTCTTGGTGATCATTGGCCTTGGTGTATTTTATTCACGCCGAGCGCACTCCACAGACGACTTCATTCTTGCAGGTCACAGTTTAAGCACGCCTTTCGTGATGGGGTCGGTTGTCGCAACATGGATGGGCGGTGCCGTTATTCTGGGCGGCGCGAGCGAGGCATTTGTCGGCGGTTTTCAGGCGATCGTTTGGGACCCATGGTCACCCGTGCTGACATTGCTGATCTTTGGTGTGTTTTTTGTGAGTGTTTTCCGGCGATCCCGGTTTACAACGGCGATTGATTTCTACAATGCCCGATTCAATCGGAAGATTGGCCTGAGTTCCATGTCGATCAGCCTGATCGCTTATGTGTCCTGGATATCGGCGCAACTTTTATCCCTTGGTGTAATCATGTCGGCAGTGACCGGACTCGATCTCATTGCAGCCACACTGATTGGCAGCGGGATCATTCTTACCATTGCGCTTTCCGGCGGTCTCTGGGCCCTGTCACGCTCAGACATGCTGGCATTCATTACCCTTACGATCTTACTGCTACTGGTGTTACCACTATCACTGGACGCAGTAGGTGGTCTGCAGGCATTCATTGAAAAAGCAGGAGCACAGGATGGCTCACCGCCATTCAGCCTGTTTTATACGCAAGAATTGAATACCAGTGGTGAGTCCCAAGGGTTTTATGGATATCTGGGATTGTTGGGCATCCTTTATATGCTGGCGGCGTGGTTGTCTGTGGCGGTTGGTGATATCGGCGGCTCAGTACTGACCGCAAGAGCGCTTGCAGCAAAAGATGAAGTAGCAGCAACCCGCGGCTTTATATTCGGAGGATTCATTTATCTTATTCTCGGCATGATTCCGGTCATTGTCGGGATGTGTGTTTACATCCTCGCACCCGAAATGCCTGAGGAGAGCCTCGACAACGTATTCCCCTGGTTTGTGCAGAATTACCTGCCAACCTGGATCGGGGTGTTGTTCTTTGTTGCTGTCTCATCCGCGATCGTCAGCACTGCTGGCGATACGATTCTTACGAGCGGTGCATTGATTGGCTATACGGCGTTTGGTGTTCTGAAACCAGATGCCACAGATGGCCAGCGATTGCTGGTGACTCGCCTTGCCATGCTGGTGATTACAGCCTGCGGTCTGTTGTTTGGGTTGTCCATGGGCAATCTCTACAACCTGTTGGTGTTTGCCGGCGCAGTGGGTTTCCCTGTCACTGCATCAATGGCGATCTGCGGCGTGCTTTGGAAGAAAGCCAATGTTCCGGGAGCATGGGCTTCGATGGCTTCAGGTGTTGTCAGCTGGATTGCCCTTGTTTTTCTGCTGCTGCCCGAGGTCGATGGAGAAATCTGGGATGCGATATATATCGGTGGCGTACCAGCGTTTGCTCTTAGCCTCACGGCAATGATTGTCGTTTCGCTTCTGACCCAGTCGTCCTATCCGCCTACACCAATTCTCGACGTTGATGGCAACGACATTTCAACAGCGAAGCGGTTCCAATGGCATCGAGGCTGATTAGAAGCATGGGCGAGAGCGGTTTCTTGTGTCGTCCCCAGGTGCTTAATAACGAGTGCTATGTTTTGACGAGACGAATTTCACTCGCCGCCTTTGAATACCTATCTCAAAATTCAGCCACATTTGTTGGCAGTGTCACCTTAGACGGATGATAGTCAGGCAGATATACCTTGGCGATGTTACCAAGCAACGACTATCGTTCTTTCCAAGAGCCAACCAGATTCGCACTTGGCATTAGAGCGTGCCTCTTTCAATAGCTTGCGGTGCATGCTTTGCCAGGCACACGGAAAATAGAAACACATTCTAAAAGAAATGATACTGACCGTATGTACCAGCAACCAACCGGTATGGATAGTTCCCATAGAGGTGTTCTAAACATTGCAGGTAGCCGTACCATGCTTGAAATACCTGTCCTGACTTACAGCGACATTTTTGTAAGAGCATCGAAATAAAAGAAAGGTTGATCAAAAATACAGCGTCACGATTCGCTGCCTACCAGGATATTATTGCAGCATGCAGTGACGAGTCTCTGCAAGCCAAACTGGATGTTCCCAAAAACAAATCATTGGCCGAACATCTCTGCTACATCGTCGGTGCCAGGGAGAGTTACGCAACCGCAATTGAGGCGAACGAGTGGCAGGGGTTTACCTGCTCTCTGCAGCAATTCGGTCAATCGGACTTTTCTTTGAAACTAGCCGAATCAGCGAATCGGCTTCTATCGGTTCTTGAAGCAGTTGAGGAGTGGACTGAAGTTAGGAACGAGCTATTACGGACACTCAATGAGCATGAGGTGATGCACGAGGGACAGCTGATTAGACATAGGTATGGACTGGGGTACCGCATTCCAGAATCTGTCAAATGGGCATGCTGCGGTAACTAATTCACTCGCCAACTACACCAAAATGTTGTTGGGTTATCAAGGCTTTAGTGCGACGCTGCTTGCAAATGCATATCGATGCGCCCTAAAGTCGACTCACAGTTTATTGTTGGAACTCATTATGAACTTGGTCGCTAGATTGAGCCTTTTTGTCCTACTTAGTTTGTCTTTAGCTCTGGGTGCTAGCTCCTATGCCTCAGATGATGCCGTGCCGATTTTCTTACCTGGTGCACCAGGAGATGCAGGCCGGCGAATCTCCGCAGAGGAAGCAATTGATATAGCGGATACGAGTTATTCACCTGATGATGTGACCTTTATGCAGGATATGATTCCTCACCATCATCAAGCCGTGCAAATGGCAACGCTGGTCGATTCGCGGACCAACAATGAAAAAGTACGGGAGATAGCGGGTCGAATAGATACCGCACAAGCTGATGAAATCATGTTTATGCAAGGGTGGCTCCGTGATCGTAAGGAAAAGGTGCCCAATCCTGAAGACCACCACGCCATGCATACTCTTCATGAATTGGCAGGAATGGCGTCTCCAGAAGATATGGAGATTCTGGCCCAGCTTGAAGGAGTTGCGTTTGATCGCAAGTTTCTAATATTAATGATTGCCCACCATGAGGGTGCACTGGAGATGGTTGAGCACTTACTCGATCAACCTGGCGCGGCTTACGATCCAGTTTTGTATGAGTTTGTTAACGATATCAATGAAGATCAAGAAGCAGAGATAGAACAAATGAACGGCATGTTGGTCGGACTTTCCACAGATCCACGGTCCGACCTGAAAGCCGGGTTTCTCGATGCGGGCCAAGCCATAATGAACTTGGAACTTATTGTTGCTCTGGAAAAACCAGCTGGCTTTTATGATCCATCCAATCCAACCGGGTTGCCACTGGCCAAGCCGAGTGAAGATGAGTCAGAGGAAAGCGGCGAAGATTCTGAAGCTGATTTGGCCAACGTGGAACAAGTAGCGGAGGAGGATGGCCAAACTAACGATGATACAGAGTGGAGTGATCGATCACCTTTGCTGAGTTTCTCCAACACGGATATGGCTTTCGCAAAAGATGTGCTCGTTGCTGGTAGCTATCATGGTTTTAACGTTTATAAACTTGATAACGAAGGAATTCCTAACCTTCTAAGCTCTATCGTTTGCCCGGGTGGTCAGGGAGATGTTTCAATTGTAGGTGACCTTCTCATTATGTCTGTTGAGCAAACCCGCGGACGCGTGGATTGCGGCCTGCAAGGTATTGGTGAGGATGTGAGTGCTGAACGATTCCGTGGGTTGCGTATTTTTGATATCAGTGATTTAAGCCGCCCGATTCAGGTTGGTCAGGTGCAAACTTGCCGGGGTTCGCATACACACTCTGTGGTTTCTGGTCCGGGCCGGGATGGAAAGATTATCGTCTACAACTCGGGTACGGCACAGGTAAGAGAAAACGAAGAGATGGAAACCTGCTTCGATAATCGAGCTGATGATAGAACTGCCTTGTTCCGAATCGACGTCATTGAGATACCGGTGAATAATCCATCGGCGTCTCGCATCATCGATAGCCCTACTGTATTTGCGGATTCAGAAAGCGGGCTAGCTGGGCTGTGGCAAGGCGGTGATCACGGTGAAGGTACTCAGGAGACCTCGGAAACCAACCAGTGCCATGATATTACCGTGTTTCCAGAGGCAAATATTGCTGCGGGTGCTTGCTCTGGTAACGGCATTATATTTGATATTTCAAACCCCAGAAAACCTAAGCGAATCGATGCGGTAGTGGATGACGGCTTTGCCTATTGGCACTCTGCCACGTTTAACAATGACGCAACGAAGGTGTTGTTCACTGACGAATGGGGTGGTGGTAGTCGCCCAAGATGCCGTACTTATGATCCGCTTGATTGGGGCGCCAATGCGATTTACGACATTGTAGATGGCAAACTCGAGTTCAGAAGCCACTTTAAGATTCCCGCTCCGCAGTTAGATAAGGAAAACTGCGTGGCCCATAACGGATCTGTGGTGCCTGTACCTGGGCGAGATATTTTTGTGCAGGCCTGGTACCAAGGTGGCATGTCTGTCATCGACTTTACAGATTCAGAGAAGCCATTCGAAATTGCCTACTTTGATCGTGGTCCCATTAGTGATGAACATTTGATTCTAGGGGGATACTGGTCTACTTATTGGTACAACGGAAAGATCTACGGAACAGAAATAGCCCGTGGCTTGGATGTGTTTTCTTTACTACCCAGTGAGTATCTGACAAAACATGAGATTGCAGCTGCCTCGTTAGCAGACCAAGGGGATGTTTTTAATCCGCAACAACAGTTTAAAGTGAGCTGGCCCGCTGAGCCGGTCGTAGCCAGAGCATTAGTGGATCAACTCGATAGGGATAAAGCGCTTACCAAAGATGTACGTGCCAGAGTGCTCACCTTGCTCGAAAGTAGCGGCCAAAAGGTGAGAGCCGATGAAAGTGATCGGGTGCTCTCAAGATCGTTACGTTCGCTCAGTCGGGAGCTTTCTTCTGGCAGTAAGAGCGTTATTGTTAAGAAGAGAGTTCGGTTGTTGGCGGACCACCTAAGAGCGATTTCAGAGCGGCTTCGTTAAGCTGCTCTGTATTTTTAGCACCACGAATTATCGAGGTGAGCGGTTGAGTTCCGTAGTTTCTAAGCGCGCGGTTTGCACTTTAGACTTTTCGTTAGAAGTATCAGTCCAGGCGAATACCAGTGAATTGTTTGTGTGAACCATTTGTGGAAAGCCGCTATGTGGCGGCACTATGCGTGTCATCGGCAACATCACTGACCCTGTA
>Ga0206679_10001163_pt1 | contig 21769 bp, 17 predicted proteins | sample M110012015metaG_FD_155464 | JGI IMG/M metagenome (GOLD analysis project Ga0206679, IMG submission 155464) | Ammonia-oxidizing marine archaeal communities from Monterey Bay, California, United States - M1 100m 12015 | ecosystem: Environmental > Aquatic > Marine > Intertidal zone | place: USA... | reverse complement strand
AAAAACCAAAAAACAATGAAAAAATGCCAAGATCTGTAAACTCAGTAGCTGCAAAAGCTAAAAGAAAAAAGGTAATTAAAGCCGCCAAAGGTTACTTTGGAAGAAGAAAAAATGTTCATACAGTAGCTAAAAATGCTGTTGAAAAAGGAATGCAATATGCATACCGTGACAGAAAAAACAAAAAAAGAACATTCAGAGCACTATGGATTCAAAGAATCAATGCTGGTGCCAGATTACACGGAATGTCTTACTCACAATTAATGGGGAAAATTCATGCAAATGGAATTGAATTAAACAGAAAAGTTCTTGCTGATTTAGCAATGAACCACCCAGAAGCTTTTAAGGCAATTGTAGATAAAGTAAAATAAAGAATTTATTCTTTTATTAAAAAAGGAGAACCTAACGGTTCTCCTTTTTTTTATCTGTTTTATTTAAAAAATTAAGAAAGTTCTTCTTTCACTAATTTTGAGATTAGCTTTCCATCCGCTTTTCCGTTTAGCTTCCCCATAAGTGGTCCCATACATTTTCCCATATCCGCAGGAGATGATGCTCCAACTTGAGAAATAACTTCTTTTACTATTTTCCTTACTTCTTCTTCTCCCATTTGTTCTGGCAAATACACTTCTAAATATTCTAATTGTATAATTTCATCTTTTGCCAAATCTTCTCTTCCTTGCTCTGTAAAAATTGCAGCAGATTCCTTTCTTTGCTTCACAAGCCTAGCAATAATCTTTTCTGTAACATCATCTGGAACAGAATCTGAACCATCTTTTGACATCTCTACAATTAGTGCTGCCTTTACTGCTCTAAGCGATTCTAATTTATCTTTTTCTCTGGCAAGCATTGCCTTTTTTATATCGTCTGTTATTGTGTTTTGTAAACTCATCTTATTTATATTTTTCGTTATCTGATAATAATTGTTCTAATCTTTCTTTTGCTATTTTATATTCAGGATTTATATTTAAACAATCTCTGAAATATTGTTCTGCATGCATTACATCACCTAACTTCTGATAACAAACTGCCATCTGAAAAAGCCCTAAATAATGGTTGGGATTTATTCTCTTTAACTCAAGATAATAATCTATTGCATTTTTAGGATCTTCAAGGTTTTCCTGAAACATTACTCCCAGATTATAAAGTGCATCAATATGTAATTTATCATCCATTTTCAAATCTAATACTTTATAATATGCATCCTGAGATTTACTAAAATCATTCAAATCTTCATAAACCATAGCCATATTATAATAAGCAATTCTATTTGTAGGATTTATGGATACAGCATTTTTATAATATTTAATAGCTGTAGAATCCTTTTTAGAGTAATACAGATTTCCTAGCTGCAAATACGCTTCTTCATCATCACTTTTTATACCAATTGATTGCTTAAAACAAGAAATTGCATTTTCTATATCGTTTAACTCCACATAACAATAACCCAAAAGATTATATGTTGTAAAGTTATTTCTATCTAGAGACAAAGACTGTAAAAGTAATTCTATTGATTGCTCATATTTTTCAAGATACAATAATATCTCTCCTCCTTTTTGAAAAGAAAGAGATGAATCTGAACCATATAAAATAGCAAATTGAAAATGGTTTAATGATAAGTGTACTGATTCCTTATTCCCCTTACCTTGTTTCGCTAGTTCTAATAAAACATCTGCTATCAGATAATGTGTATGTCCTTTAGTAGAATCTAAAAGATTTGCTTTTTCTAAATCCTTTAAAGCTTCTTCAAATCTAGATTTCTGAATGTTTATTTTAGCTCTCTCAACATACAACGAATCATTAGTAATATCTTCTTCAATCTGATTTGAGACAACTATAATTGAATGATTATCTTGTGTTTCAGGAATTGAAGTGTCAGAAGTTTCATTAACGCATGAAAAGAAAAGAAAAGAAATCAGGAAATAGAATAATTTCATTATTCAGCAAAATTTGCTTCTTTAATTTTTTCTTCTAATTCCGCCATTAATTCAGGATTATCCTCAATCATTATTTTTACAGCATCTCTTCCTTGTCCTAATTTTGTATCTCCATACGAAAACCAAGAACCACTCTTCTTAACAACATCAGAATCAACCGCCATATCTAGGACTTCTCCACTTCTAGAAATTCCCTTACCAAACATAATATCAAATTCTACCTTTTTAAAAGGAGGAGCTACTTTATTTTTTACAACTTTTACTCTTGTTCTGTTTCCGATAATATCTTCTCCATTTTTAATTGCGCCAATTCTTCTAATATCTAACCTAACAGAACAGTAAAATTTCAGAGCGTTACCACCAGTTGTAGTTTCCGGATTTCCGAACATAACACCGATTTTCATTCTTAACTGATTAATAAAAATAAGAGTACAACCAGTTTTACTAATAGTAGCTGTTAACTTTCTTAATGCTTGAGACATTAGTCTGGCATGAAGTCCCATTTTACTATCTCCCATTTCTCCTTCAATTTCAGATTTTGGAGTAAGAGCCGCAACGGAATCAATTACTACCAAATCCACAGCTCCTGAACTAATTAAATGATCTGCAATTTCTAAAGCTTGCTCTCCATTATCTGGCTGAGAAATCAATAAATTATTTACATCAACTCCTAAATTTTCAGCATAACTTGAATCAAAAGCATGTTCTGCATCAATAAATGCTGCAATACCTCCTTGTTTCTGTACTTCAGCAATAGCATGTATCGTAAGTGTAGTTTTACCAGAAGATTCAGGACCATAAATCTCTACAACTCTACCTCTAGGATAACCTCCTACACCTAAAACAGTATCTAACCCAACAGAACCTGTAGGTATAGCATCTATATCTTCTACAACCTTATCTCCTAATTTCATAACCACACCTTTTCCGTATGATTTTTCTAATTTACCTAATGTTAACTCTAAAGCCTTTAATTTGGCTGCTTTTTCTTTATCGCTCATAATAATTTAATTTACTACAAAAAAGAGAAATAATAAATCAATTTTCAAATAAAGGAGCTTGTATTTATTAACAAATACTACTTTCTTGATTTTTGATTTTTATAAAATTTACAAAGTGATGTAATACCACATCTTTCGCATTCTGACCTCCTAGATTTACACACATATCTTCCATGTAAAATAAGCCAATGGTGTGCTATATTTAATTTGTCTTCAGGAAAGAGTTTAAGTAATTGTAATTCTGATTCTAACGGACTTTTTGCATTTGTAGTTAATCCTATTCTATTTGAAACTCTAAAAACATGTGTATCTACAGGCATTGCAGGAATATCAAAATAAACTGAACCAACAACATTTGCAGTTTTTCTACCTACTCCAGGTAATTTTTGTAAATCTTCTAAATTATCAGGAACTTCAGAATTAAAATCATTTACTAACATTTTTGATAATCCTGATAAATACTTTGCTTTATTTCTTGGATAGCTACAACTCTTTATCAAATCAAAAATATAATCAATTGATGCTTCCGACATAACTTCTGGGGTTGGTAAATATTCAAAAAGAGTTTTTGTAATAATATTTACTCTTTTATCAGTGCATTGTGCTGATAAAACAACTGCAACTGTAAGTTCAAAAACATTTGTATAATCTAACTCTGTTTTTGCTTCAGGTAAGTTTTCCGAAAAATAATTAATAAATTGTAAGACTCTTTCTTGTTTAGTCATTGTACAAAAATAAAAAAAGGCCGGACAATATTAGTTGTCCGACCTAAAAATAAAAAACCAAAACCACTTAGTTATTTACAATCAAAACATCTCCTATCGAGCTTGTTTTAATGTTTTTTAAAGATTTAGAGTAATTTAAAAGCATCTTAATTGACCCTTCTCTTACTACTAGTCTTTTTTCAGAGTTCTTTTTTTTGATTTGCGAATTCTGAAACAAATCTGATAATGTAGAATTTCCTTTCATATATAATTTTTTGATTCATACTAAAAGAGAAACGCAACATTAAAAACTATATTGCACTAAACTTAATTTATTTCTAACTGAATATTATATTTTTCTACAAGCTTTCGTAAATTAATTACAGCATATCTCATTCTTCCAAGTGCAGTATTAATACTTACATCTGTAATTTCAGCAATTTCTTTAAAACTCATATCTCTATAATATCTCATTTTCAATACTTCTTTCTGATCTTCTGGTAATTCTTCAATCAATTTTCTTACATCAGAAGTAATCTGATCAGTAATCATATTTTCTTCTGCATTTTTCTCTTCATTTGATATTACATCAAAAATATTAAAATCATCAGTAGGAGCAATACTCCTAGTTTTCTTTTGTCTACGAAAATGATCAATTACTAAGTTGTGTGCAATTCTCATTACCCAAGGTACAAATTTACCTTCTTCATTATACTTTCCTCTTTTTAAAGAATTAATTACTTTTATAAAGGTATCCTGGAAAACATCATGTGCCAGATTATAATTTTTGATTTTTGAAAGGATAAAGGCAAATACTTTATCTTTATGTTTTCGTATTAATGTTTCAAAAGCGACTTCACTTCCATTTAAATACAATTTTACAAGATCTTGGTCAGATTGATAAATAGGCATAATTTTTACTTAGTTTTAGTTAATAAATAGTTAAAGTAAAAATTTGTCTATATAGTGTGTGTTTAGTTAATATCTGTGTTTAATACGATACAAATTTAAGTAAAGTTTCTTATTTATACAAATCTTATTGACTAAATTTGCGAAATTATCATTTTATAAATGAGTAAAACAAGGAAAAATAAGGGAGAGAATATAATTATTAGGGGTGCTAAATTGCACAACCTAAAAAATATATCGTTAGAGATTCCTAAGTATAAGTTGATTGTAATTTCTGGAGTTTCTGGTTCTGGGAAGTCCTCTTTAGCGTTCGATACATTGTTTGCAGAAGGGCAAAGAAGATACATTGAAAGTCTATCTTCATATGCCAGACAGTTTCTAGGAAAACTACAAAAACCAGATGTAGATGAAATAATCGGAATTTCACCAGCTATTGCAATAGAACAAAAAGTAATTTCTAAAAATCCAAGATCTACAGTAGGTACTGTTACTGAAATATACGACTACCTTAAATTATTATTTGCCAGAGTTGGAAAAACATATTCTCCAATTTCTGGGAAACAAGTAAAAAGACAGCAGGTTTCTGATGTTGTTGATTTTATTTCTAATCAAGAAAATAACACAATTTGTCTTTTAATAACAAAGATTGAGAAAGGTACAACCTCAAAACTTCAAACACTTTTACAGCAAGGATATTCAAGAGTATTACACAATGGAAATGTGGAGAAGATAAATACTTTATTAGAAGAAAAAACAAAGTTAAAATCTGATAAATTACATTTAATTGTTGACCGTATCAAATCATCTGAAATTAATGATGATTTAATAAGTAGAATTACGGATTCTGTTGAAACTGCCTTTTTTGAAGGAAATGGTAATTGTATAGTTCTGATTGAAGAAAAAAAACATAAATTTTCCAACAAATTCGAATTAGATGGAATAGTTTTTGAAAAAAGTTCTGTTCCTCTATTTGCTTTTAATAATCCGTATGGTGCTTGTAGTAAATGTGAAGGTTTTGGTACAATCTTAGGTTTAGATAGAAACAAGATAATAAAAGATAAAAAACAATCCATTTATGGAGGTGTTGTTAGTTGTTGGAGTGGAATAAAACTATCAAAATGGAAAGATAGATTTATTCATAACTCAGTAGAATATGATTTTCGAATTCATAAAGAATATCAAGATTTATCAGAAGAAGAACTAGATTTATTATGGAATGGTAAAGGGAAATGTAAAGGAATTCTTCAGTTTTTTAAAAAATTAGACTCAGAAAAACATAAAATACAAAGTAGAGTAATATCTGCCAGATACAGAGGAAAAACAGATTGTAACGAATGTAACGGAAGTAGATTAAGAAAAGATGCTTTGTATGTAAAGATTGACGGAAAAAATATTGATGATATCAGTAAAATGAATATTTCGAACGCTTTAAATTTCTTTAATAAAATAAAGTTAAACTCTGATGAAATAAAAATTGGAAAGAGAATATTAGTAGAGATAAAAAATAGATTGTCATATCTAGAAAAAGTAGGATTAACTTACCTAACTCTTTCCAGAAAATCCGCTACATTATCTGGTGGAGAAAGTCAAAGAATAAATCTTGCAACATCATTAGGGAGTAGTTTGGTTGGGTCAATGTATATCTTAGACGAACCATCAATAGGATTACATCCAAGAGACACGCAAAACCTTATAAAAGTTCTGAAAAATCTGAAAGAAATAGGAAATACTGTTATAATTGTTGAACATGATGAAGAAATAATGGAACAAGCCGATCAGATAATTGATTTGGGGCCAGAAGCAGGAGTAAATGGTGGGGAATTAATTTTTCAAGGAAAATTATCTGATATTCATAAAGAAAAAAGAAGTCTTACTACTCAATATCTTTCTGGGGAGAGAAAAATTGAAATTCCTAAAAACAGAAGAGATTGGAAACATTCTGTGAAACTTGAAGGAATAAATGTAAATAACATTCGGAAAATGAATATTGAAATTCCATTAGAATGTTTTACTCTAATTACTGGAGTTAGCGGTTCCGGAAAATCATCTCTGGTAAGAGAAGCTCTAAAACCTTCTTTAGAACAAGTATTTAATGGGCAAACCTCTGTAAAAAGAAATTATAAGAAATGTAATATCAACACAAATAAGTATAGTAAACTTGAGTTTATCGACCAAAATCCGATAGGGAAATCATCTAGGTCAAATCCGATAACTTACATAAAAGCTTATGATGATATCAGAAGTTTATTCTCAAATCAGAAATTATCAAAAACAAGAAAATACAAATCCGGATTCTTCTCTTTTAATGTAGATGGAGGTAGATGTGATAATTGCAAAGGAGAAGGAGAAACAACTGTAGAAATGCAATTTATGGCAGATGTTCATTTAATATGTGAAGATTGCAAAGGAAAAAGATTTAAAGATGAAATTTTAGAAATAACATTTGCTAATAAAAACATATCTGAAATTTTAAACCTAACAGTAGATGAAGCAATTATATTTTTCAGAGGAAATAATGAAGAAAAAATTGCAAACAAGATACAACCTTTACAAAATGTAGGTCTTGGATATGTGAAATTAGGACAATCCTCTTCTACCCTTTCTGGAGGGGAAGCACAAAGAATAAAATTAGCCTTCTTTTTAGGTAAAGGTGCAAACTCCGAAAAAATAATTTTTATATTTGACGAACCCACAACAGGATTACATTTTCATGATATAAATAAACTACTTACATCTTTTGATGCTTTAATAGAAAAAGGACATTCTGTAATTTGTATAGAACATAACTTGGATGTAATAAAATGTGCTGATTGGATAATTGATTTGGGGCCTGATGGTGGTGATAAAGGAGGAAATATTGTTTTTGAAGGTACTCCTGAAAAAATGATAAAAAGTAAAAAATCAGTTACTGCAAAATACATTCAGAAAAAATTAAACTAAAAAAACCCATCTTTTCAGATGGGTTTTATAATGTCTCTTAAAATAGATTTTATTCTTTTATAAATTTCTTTACAATAACTTCATTCCCTATCTGAGCTTCAATTAAATAAATCCCTTTTGCAAAATCAGAAACATCAAACGTTAATGAATGAGAACCAATCATTGTTCCATATTCTCCTTTAGCAATTAGTTTTCCTTCAATACTTTTTACAGATATAGAAACTTCTTCTTCAGTGTCTAAAGTCATAAGTAAGGTAGTTGTAGAAACCGCAGGATTAGGATATACAGTTAATTTTTGATCAGGACCCATTAATTCATCAGATATTGAGGTTGAATTACATGAATGATAACCATTAGCAATTGAAGTTGCAATTGAAGTTGAAGATGCGTTATCAATTTCACCATTTGGATTTATCAACATTCCAACAATATGCATCTGTGTTAAATCCCATGTAGGATCTAAAGTAAATTGAAAACACTTAGTAAATTGATCTCCTGAATTATATGACGTAGCATCTAGAGCTTCTCCATCAAAAGAAGGAGCAATACCTCTTGCAACATGACGATAAATCATTTGAGCGTCTGGCACCCAGCTTGGAAGTGTTCCCCAGTCTACACCATTCACATCAATTAATGTAATACCATTTGAACCATAAGAATTTGATTGATACCAAGTACCTCCAGATCCTGTAACACTATCTTCAACTAAAACACAAGCTAGTTTCCAATTACCACTAATTGATGACTGAATATCAACATCTAAAGAAACATCAATAATAGTTCCATTTTGAACTGCTCCATTCGATATAGTTCCAGCAATAGGAGTAACTATTCTTTGAAGAAAGTCTAATTCAAAATCTGAAGGATCAATTTCAGTTCCTCTATCTACCAAAGCAGAAGGATAACCTCCAATATAAGGAGCTAAACCTGCATCATAATCAGTATTTGTCATTGGGTCTCCATTATGAACTGCAATTCCCTGAAAATATCCGTGATAATCTCTATCCATAAAATTTAAAGCAACAGCTCCTCTAGGACACCATCCACACCAAGTTCCTGTAGCTTCCTCTCCAATTACAATCTTGTTTTCTACTGGTGTAATAGCAACAACCTGTGTTGTCATAACATCATCAGCTGGATTATCATCTTGAAAAGCTCCATTTACATTTGAAACTGTAGCAGTTCCAATATTTGTTCCAGATATTAAAGTAATTGAATTTGGAAAATCAACTTGCATTGCAGTTAATGATAAAAGTCCAAATCCGGAATTAATATTAGTTAAATTCTCTGTCATTTGTGTTCCATTATAATCAAAAGTAACATCACATGAATGAATAGGATCTGTTCCAAAGTTTCTTACTTCAACTGAAGGATATCTTGTTTGCCCTGTAAGACCAGATATAGTAGATATATTTGAAATCTGTCCATTATTAGTAAATAAAGTTGCTGGAACATAAGAATAACAAACGTCATCAATCCAATATTCATCATTTGCTCTTGGATAAATATCTAAAGAAGCAATTTGATTTATTGAATTAGCAAATGAACCCATAGATACTCCGTCAATAAATACTTCCCAATCATTATTTGATAAGTCAATCTCAAATTTTATTTCAAACCAAACATCATGTGTGAAACCTGCAGCGAAAGATGTCCCGCTTGTATTGCTCATAAGTATATCTCCTGTAGCATCAAAATTTACTTCTAATGCCCAGCTTACTCCAGGAGTATTCTCAGCTTGAAAATTAAAATACGCTCCTCCTCCACTTCTAACATACATCATCTGAGAGAATGTAAAATCTCCAACTACATATGGGGTTGATAAAGAAGAAAGATTCGCTTGTGTAATATTTAATGTAGGGTCAAACATTAACACTATATCTTCAGGTCCTGCTGCCGCAGTTGCTGGAATATATAAAGAATTTGGAGGACTATAATATCTAGAAACATCAACTAATGCGTCATCTATAAAAGGAGCGGTTGCTCCATTCATTAATTCATCCCATGTATTCCAAGAGGGTGAAGTTTGCGCTATAGGGTCTCCTGAAACTAAAGAAGAATCAAAGCTTTCACAAAAACTAACCTGAGCATTTGCGTTAAAAGCTAGTAAGCTAGTGAAAAATAAAGTGTAAAGGTTTTTCATAATAATATTGTTTAATTTTTAGGATACAATAATACTAAAAAAAAAGTAAATAATGAAATTAATTATAGGTTAGGTAATCCTGTAAAATAATTGTAGCACTAACCTCATCAATTAAAGATTTATTTTGTCTTCTCTTTCTCTTTATTCCAGAATCAATTATAGATTGGAATGCTATTTTGGAAGTAAATCGCTCATCAATTGTTGTAACTTTCACTTTTGGAAATAGTGTTTTTAACTTTTCTACAAAAGCTAATATTTCAGATGTACTATCCGTATCAGTTCCATCTAAGTTTTTTGCTTCTCCAACTACTATGGTATTTATATTTTCCTTCTGTAATAAATCAATCAGAAATTTAAAAACATCTTTATTAGGAGCAGTGCAAAGTGCAGTAGCGATAATCTGAGAAGGATCAGAAATTGCTATTCCCACACTTTTTGTTCCGTAATCTATTCCAACAGCTTTTGGCACTAGTTTTTTACTATCTTATATGTAACACCTTCTGGCAATACTTTTATTGTGTAAGTACCAGCAGCTTTGTCTGAAATATCAAACTTAATATTTTCATCAGAAGACTCAGAAAAAATTAACTTTCCGTTAATATCATAAAGTAAAACTGTTCTTTCTTTATTATCTGTAAACTCAACTTCAAAACTTCCCATTGTCGGATTTGGAAATAAAGAGATATTTATATTATTCTCCTCAACTGAAACAGTTCCTAAATCAATAGGAGGAAAAACAATATAATCTACAAAAGCACAATCTTGTCCTTCTGTCCACCCACCATCTTTATCGTATTCCCATTTAAAAGTTGTCAATCCGGAAGAAACAGGAAATGAAACTAAACTCCAATCTGCATCAATTCCTGACCACTCCCCTACTTTACTCCCATTTATTTTAAATTTCAGGAAGTCATAATCTTCTTCTGAAGACAGCTTTTTATAAAAAGAAATACTACCTGAAGATAAAACATCAAGTTCTACTGACATTTCCGAATCCTGATTATCCGGCAAATTAAAAGAGGACCTTGAACAATTTACACCTTCATGAGGATTGGCATTTGTAATAACCCAAGGATAAGTACCTTGCACCCAAGAATAGTTTGAAAAATCACCAGTTTCGTAATCCTCATCAATTACACCTATTGTTTCATTAAATATTGTAGAATGAGAATAAGTACCATCTGTAATGTCAAAAGGAAATTCTGCTAAAGTACCCATAGGGGTATTCGGGTCAATTGTAATATTAAAAACTGTAGATTGTTGCGCAAGTGGCATTAAACTATTTACATTAACACCAAGCGGATTGTTTACTGCAACGTAAGAAGACAAAGTCCCTAAAACTGCATTCATATTCATTATTTCAGCATGTCCAGAATTTTCAACATCTACAATTAAATCTAATGTTTCACCTGCATCTAATTTTCCGTTTCCATTACCTGTTGTTGCGTCATCAATTATAAAATTAACATCTCCTAAAATAGGAGCATTTAATGTAACAAACAAAGTAGAGTTCCAACTATTTGATTGGTTATCTGTAATCGTCAGATTAAAAGTTACCATATGTTGGTCTGCTACAAAATTTGCAACCTGAAATGTAAAAGGGGAAGAGATATTAATTGTATTGTTTGCATTTACAGTAGCTAAAAAATCTGTACTATCAATTAAAGTTACGTAACTATCAGTAGTTGAAATTACTACATTTACATTTTGTGTTGGCTGGCTACCAACATTATTTAATTCTACATCTAACTCAATAAGTTCGTTATAATCTGCTTCCAGATTATTATTTCCTGTAGGGTCATTTAAAGTATGAGTGTTATAAATAACAAATGGTGTATTAGGTGAAATTATATTTATTGTACTTATATAAGGTTGTTTAAATTGTTTTGTAACTACAATATCTGCATTTCCAACATTTGCAATTGCACTAAACGATAAATTTATAATTCCTGTAGGTCCTGCTAATTGCGCATCTAACAAAACTCCATTCATTGAAAGAGCAACATAAGCATTTTCTTCTGTAGTTACCATTAAAGAAGTTGTACCTACTGGAGTAGCATTCTGATGAGAAACTGATAATACAGTAGGAACACCAATATATGGCATTAAAGAAGGGTCTCCCATTAAATGATAAATCTCCCAATAATATTGTTCTGAACCACCAGCTTGAGTTACAGCCAAATTACCTGAATGTATCATCTGACCAGCTGTAAAGAACCAATCTGCTTGTGCTTCTCCATTTTCATGCATTAAAGCATCATATAATCCTAATCCTGTTCCGGCATAAGTTGGGTTTGCTGTTATATTTGATGTACTACCAACTGCCCACCAAAAATCTTCATCCCAATAAGTATTGTTGCTACCACCAATATAACCAACAGCTCCTTTATTATTTGCACGCAATAATTTTTCACCGAAACAAACAGGGTTATCAAATGTATTTGACTGACAACAATTACCAACCATAAAACCATATTGGTCTATATTTTGTAATCCAGGAACATCTGACACTTCAAATGATGGATCTGACCAACCAGAACTACCACAATGTGCAGTATAATTTGCAAAACCTACACCTGCACTTACATCCGCAATAATAGCTGCAGAAGCTCCAGACATATCAGAAGTAATAGGAGAACCAGAACCATACAAATAATTGTAAACTGTTAGCCCATGTTGAGTATTAAAATAATTATCTGTTCCATAATTTATTTGTCCGTTTCCATGAGTTGGAGCCCAACTCCCATCTACACCAGCTACTAACACAACCTCATCTAAGAAAGAAGGGTCTGGAAACAAATATTGCTCGTGTGTTATTGTTTTATTTACTTGAACCTCAATATCAGCAGCAGTTACAGCAGAGAACCTACCATAATACATTTCAGGGTAAAAATCTCCATTTCCATCAAACTCACAAAAATACATATCCGATACATGCTGACCTGTGTTAAAAGATGGTACCTGACCAATATCACCGATTAACAACAAATAAGTTGGAGCAGGGTCGGAAGCAGTTGCATTATCATACATATCTTTAATAAAGGTATGAATTGAAGTATTAGTTGTTCCTACCAAAGGATTATTTGTATATTCTTCAACAACCAAAAATCCTTTTTTCTTTTTCCAATCTACTAAAGGTTGCAGAGCCGCCTGATACATTGGATCTGCAATAATTACATATTTTACAGGATAAGTTGTTATTACATCTTTTTCTGCAACAGATGTATAGTTTACACAACTTTTAAATAATGTTTCAAATTCTGGGCTATAGTATTTCATTCTGTTTGATACATCTTCAGAAATGTTAATATTTTTAAAGATTATTTTCACTTCCATTTTTGTGATAATCTTTAACTGATTTGTAGATGGATTATACTGAATAGGAGAAACTTTCAATCTTGCTAATTGCTGACCTCTCATTTTTCCAAGAAGCTCAGTAGTAACCAAATCATTTCCTGTAAACTTATCCAAATTATAATAAGTTTCGTTCATATAAAAAGGGAAATCAATAGCACTTTTTGATACAGAAGGTTGATTCGGAAAAACTGGTATTTCATATCCGAAATCAGATAAATCAATAATTGTGTCTTCAGTATTTAATATTTTAATAGCCATTTCCGAACCAAAAGGAACTCTTATTAATCTTTGTAAAACAGGAAGATCTGCATCTCCTATTTTAGAGTCTGAAGAATAAGAAGATATGTTTAATTTTACAAATTCTCCTTCTTCTGATTTTACAACAACAGTATTTATATCAGAAACAGAATTAATAAAATTAAATTCTGAAACTGTTTTGTCGGATACCTCAAAGTAATTATCTCCGTCAGAAACTGTAATATCTCCTGCAAATAAATTTACAGAAAATAAAGTAACAAGTAATAGGCTTAAGTTTTTCATTTTCATATATTTTAATAAGTCGCTAAATTAAGGAATAATAATCATATTATGATTTATATAATATTTCTTTCTTATGTGTTCAAAAAAAATCCCAAAACAAATGTTCTGGGATTAATCAATTATATCGTTATAACAAATTATCTTTTCATATAATAATAATGAATCTTAACTGATCCATCAATAACCACTGTTGCATTCATAAACTCCCAACCATATTCTGCAGATGCATTTACAGCTTGTGCCATGGATCTAAAGTCTTTAGAAGCATCAGTTAATTTTTGAGCCTCTTTACTCAACGGACCAACATCATAACTAATATAAAATCGTGATACAGGCTTTATATATTTCTTAATCAATCTATCTAAGGACACATCCTCAGAATCTTTTTCTTCTTGATCCATTCCTTCCTGAGTCATATCTACCTCAACTCCTTTAATTATCATAAAATTTGATGTTACACTGGAAGATCTATCTGTTGTTTCAGTTTTTGTTTCTTTGTCTTTCTTTGTTCTTTTTTGAGCCATTGTTAAAAATGGAACCACAGCTACTAACATAAGTATTACTAATTTTTTCATTTCTTTTTAAATTTTAATTTGTTATTTATTAAACAGTTTTAATTAACGCAATTATACGACTTTTTATTGTCCCCCCAAAATAATTGGTAAATCACCATCACCATTACCAATTACAATTACTTTTGAATTTGTAGATTTTGCAATTTCTTGTGTTGCTTCTACTCCTTTCCATTTTAATAATTGTGGAGTAATCGTTTGATTTACAATTCGTTGGAACTCCGCAATACCATTAGCTTCAATTTCTTTTCTTTCAGCTTCTTTCTTAGCTTTATCAATTTTAAATTCATACTCCAAAGATTCCTGTTCTTGTTTTAATTTTTGTTCAATTGCACTCACAAGAGTTTGAGGGAGAGTTACATCTCTAATATATATTGCAGGAAGAGTAATATCTTTCTCACTTACAATATCTTGTGTTTTTGAAAAAATTTCATCTTCAATCTCTTTTCTTTTAGAATTATATAATTCTTCTGGCAAATAATTACCAATCACTTCTCTGGTTACCGACCTTACAGCTGGCTTTATAATTTTCTCCAGATAATTTTCTCCAAGATTATCATGTAGATATCCAATTCTATCATGAACAGGATGGTGAAGTATAGATAAATCTATTTTTATAGATAGTCCATTACTTGATAACACTTCCATTTTTTCAAAGGTTTCTGTTTCTTTTACATCATATACAATCATATCGTTCCATGGAGCTATTATATGTAATCCTTGTCCGTAAACGATATCTTTTTCTAATCCATCTCCTAATGTTTCAAATAATACTCCTTTTTGTCCTGGGTTAATTGTTACAAACATACTCGATCCGAATATGAATAGTAATATAACTCCTAGTAGTCCGAAAACTATAACTCTTGGTAATCCTTGATTTTCCATAATTTTAATTTTATTTGTTTTAGTTATTTAATTGTTCTTTTAATCTTTCTTCATCTCTTTGTCTCTTTTTAAGAGTGCTTATATAAAATGTAGCTTTTTTCTCTCCCATTTGTTCTGCTTTTTTGGCATAATCAATAGCAGTTTGTAGGCTTCCTTTTATTTCAGAAGCAAGTGCAAGGTTAAAATAAGCTCTTCTTGCTATTTTAATATCTGCATGATCAGTTAGTGGTTTCCAAAGATTTATTGCATCATCCCAATCTCCTCTTCTTACATAGTTTTTTGCTAGTTTAAACTCATCTAACTTTCCGCTATAGTAAGTTCTGGATACTTTCACCCAAACTGGAGTAATTCTGAATCCGTATTGTTCTCCTGCAAACATACCAGAAGTTTTTAAAGCCTGACTTTTTGATGGCAGATTTGCTCTTGCTTCAGTATGATTTGCTCCCCAAGCTACAAATTCCTTTACTTCAGTAAAAGTATTTACATCTACAATTTGTTGTTTTGTGTTGTCGTAAATTCTCCAACCACTTTGTATCTCCATTACTAGGGTAACTGGATATTTTACTTCTTTTACCTTTGCACCTTTTATAGTTCTGGTTTTTACTACTGATTTACCTTCTATTGTTCTGGAGTCAGAATCAAAAGTTGAAAGTACAATTAATGCATCAGCACCATAATTAATACAAATTGAATTTACATCTTCCCAACTTAGTATTTCAGGAAATGTAGATGTTCCTGTTCCGTTTAATGTTATTTCGCTTGCCTTTAGGGTGTATCTTTCGGAACTTTGTAACATTTCTGTAATTCCAATTATACAATACTCAGATCCTTTTTTATCTGCACCAATACCTTCTCCTGAAAATATTCCTTCCAAAACATTCCCTACCTTATTGCCTTTACCGGCAATACTTCTGTTAGCTACTACAACACTTTGTACACTTTGTGGAACACTTATGTCAGCTGGCCTTTGTACAGAAACCATTAAAGTAGAAGTACCGCAACTCATGAATACACTTACTACAAATAAATAAATCAGATTTTTTAATTTCATCTCTTTTTTTAGGACTACAAAATTAAGAAAACAATAATTATATTATCTATTTTTTAGTACTTATTTATTTTATATTTGCCATAAATCGATTTTACAAGAATGAGAATAGGATTTGATGCCAAGCGTGCCTTTTATAACAATACCGGTTTAGGAAACTATTCCCGTGATGCCGTTCGTATACTATCAAAATTCTATCCTGATAACTTTTACTTTTTATATACACCCAAAGAAAAAAATAATCGTCTTAATTTTATAAATAACCGAGAAAATACCTTTGTTCGTACACCATTTTCTTTTTTAGGGAACCTATTTAAAAAATATTGGAGAACTAGCAACATTGTAAAAGATTTACAACAAGATGGAATTGATATTTATCATGGACTATCTCATGAATTACCTCTGGGGATAGAAAAAACAAATATAAAATCAGTAGTTACTATTCATGATCTTATTTTTGTAAGATATCCTGAACTGTTCCCTCTAATTGACAGAAATATATACTTTAAAAAATTTAAATCTGCTTGCAATCGTGCCGATAAAATAATAGCTATTAGCCAGCAAACAAAAACAGATATTATAGAATTCTTTAATGCTAATGAAGATAAAATTGAAGTAGTATATCAGGGTTGCAATAAAGTTTTTCAATCCGAAATTGATGCAAATAAAAAGGAAGAAATACAAAAGAAATACAAGCTACCAAACTCTTACCTACTAAATGTAAGTAGTATTTCCGAACGAAAAAACCAACTACTAATACTTAAATCTCTTGTAAAACTAAAAGAAGAAAATTTGGTAATTATAGGAAACGGAACCTCATACCAAAAACAATGTAAAGAATTTATTTCCGACAATAATCTTTCTGATAGAGTTATAATACTTAATAATGTAAAACTATCAGAAATAGCAGCTATCTATCAGAGTGCAAAAATGATGATATACCCTTCTGTTTTTGAAGGTTTCGGAATACCAATATTAGAAGCCTTATTCTGCAAAATAGCGGTTATTACATCTACTGGCAGTTGCTTTAAAGAAACTGGAGGTAAACATTCCGTATATATAAATCCTTATTCGGAACCAGAACTAACAAATGCTATTATAAAGGTACAGTCGGATGATGATTTCAGAAAAAACATGATTGAACAAGGATATATACACGCACAAAACTTTACGGATGATAAAGTAGCACATAACATTATGGAAGTTTACAAAAGTTTATAAATGGAATCCGAAATTACAAATGCATTAAAGGTTTTACAAAATGGTGGAATAATACTCTACCCCACAGATACCATTTGGGGATTGGGATGTGATGCTACAAATAAAGATGCTATTCAGAAAATATATACAATAAAACAAAGAGAAGAAAGTAAAGCACTTATCAGCCTGGTTTCTTCTGCAGAGATGCTACAAAAACACACAAACTACATCCCGAAAATTAATATTTCGGACCACCCTACTACTGTTATATACCAAAATGTAAAAGGATTTGCAAATAATCTGCTTGCAGAAGACGGGACAGCAGCCATCCGAATAGTACAAGATGAGTTCTGTAAAAAATTAATACAAGCACTAGGAAAGGCAATTGTATCTACTTCAGCAAATATTAGTGGAGAGGAAAACCCAAAACAGTTTTCAGAAATTTCCTATCACATTAAAAATAATGCAGATTATATAGTAAATTTGCTCCAAACAGAAAGAAGAGAAAACCCTTCTGCTATTATAAAAATAGAAGAGGACGGAACAATAACAAAACTACGATAGTGAATTTAACAAAACATTTTAAAAATCCTATATTCAAAATTATATCTGAAGTAGCCGATAACGCTAAATTAGAAACTTATGTAGTTGGCGGTTTTGTCCGTGACATTCTGTTAAACCGGAAACAAGATAAAACCGATATCGATTTTGTTTGTGTTGGTTCTGGTATTGAACTTGCAAAAGCAGTTGCCCAAAAATTAAAAGGAAATACAGATGTAAAGTACTTTAAAAATTTTGGAACTGCCATGATTCATTATAATGGAGAGGATTACGAATTTGTAGGCGCCCGAAAAGAATCGTACCGAGCTAACAGCAGAAAACCAATTGTAGAAGACGGAACATTACAAGACGACCAAAACAGAAGAGATTTTACCATTAATGCAATGGCTATTTCTTTAAATTCAGAAACTTTAGGAGAGTTAATAGATCCATTTAATGGAGTGGAAGATTTAAAAACAAAAACTGTACAAACTCCGTTAAATCCGGACATAACTTATTCTGACGACCCCTTACGAATGATGCGTGCCATTCGTTTTGCATCCCAACTTAATTTCACAATTTCAGAATCATCCTATCAATCTATTTGCAAAAATGCAGAACGATTATCTATCATCTCAAAAGAAAGAATTACAGATGAAATGAATAAAATTCTTTTGTCCGAAATTCCTTCTGTAGGTTTAAAATTACTTTTTAACTCCAAACTTTTACACCTGTTTTTTCCGGAAATGGTGGAATTACAAGGAGTAGAAAAAAGAGGACATTTTACACATAAGGATAACTTCTATCATACTTTGGAAGTTATAGACAACATCCGGAAAAATACAAATAATCTATGGCTTGTTTGGGCGGCTCTGTTACACGATATTGCAAAACCACAAACAAAACAATTTGAAGATGGGCATGGTTGGACTTTTCATTCACATGAGTTTCTGGGTGGTAAAATGGTTCCCCGAATTTTTAAAAAATTAAAACTGCCGCTTAACGAAAAAATGAAGTATGTAAAAAAATTAGTAACACTTCATTTGAGGCCAATTGTACTAGCACAAGACATTGTAACCGATTCTGCAATTAGGCGTTTACTTTTTGATGCTGGTGATGATGTAGATGATTTAATGACTTTATGTGAAGCCGACATAACATCTAAAAACCAAAAAAAAGTTGCAAAGTATATCGACAACTTTAAATTGGTGCGAAAAAAACTCAAAGAAATTGAAGAAAAAGATCATATCCGCAATTGGCAACCTCCTATAAGTGGTGGAGAAATTATGGAAATATTTAATATTGATGCGGGTAGAGAAGTTGGGATTTTAAAAAACTCCTTAAAAGATGCCATTTTAGATGGAAAAGTAAAAAATGACAGAGAAGCAGCAATTGAATTTATGAAAGAAAAAGCAAAAGAAATTAATCTGAATAGCAATGATTAAATTAAGAATAACTTTAGAAAGCAAACAAGATGTAATAAGAGAAATTGCAATAGATTCTGAATTGAATTTAGAACAATTACATACGGAAATTATAAAGCATTTTAAGTTAAATGAATTTGAAATGGCTTCCTTTTACATTGCAGACACAAATTTGGATTTAGGACAAGAAATACCTCTTTTTGATACTTCCGAAAAAGGAAACGAACTAATAACCATGAATCAGATGATTGTTTCATCTGTACTACATTCTCCTGAATCTCAACTGATATATGTGTACGATTTCCTAAACATGTGGAGGTTTCACATTCAGTTTGTTGAAGAAAATGAGGAGATAGAAAGTGGATGTGTTTTATCGGTTGGAGAAATGCCAAAAGAAGCACCCGAAATAAAATTTGAAGAAGAAAAACAAGAAAAGGAATTTGACCCCTATGGTGATGCCTTTGATGGTTTTGACGAATTTAACGACTATGAAAACTAAAACACTTATTGTTGTTTTAGGACCTACCGCTATCGGAAAAACTTCTCTTAGTATAAAACTAGCAAAACATTATAACACAGAAATTATTTCTGCAGATTCTCGCCAGTTTTATAAAGAATTATTAATCGGGGCTGCACCTCCATCACCTTCTGAGATTTCTGAAGTAAAACATCATTTTATTCATAACTTATCCATTAACACAGATTATAATGTTGGAAAATTTGAAGAAGATTCAATAAAGAAAATAGAAGAACTTTTTAAAACAAAAGACAAACTAATATTAGTTGGAGGTTCTGGACTTTATATTGATGCAATCTGTAAAGGATTGGATAAAATGCCAGACATCTCAAGCAAAACAAGAGATAAAGTAATACAGGAATATCAAGAATATGGCCTTGACTATCTACAAAAGAAGGTGAAAGAAAAAGACCCTAAATATTTTTCTGAAGTGGATATTAGTAATCCACAAAGATTAATGAGATCCTTGGAAGTTTACTATGAAACCAATAAACCATTTTCATCTTTCCGAAATAAAAAAGATAGGAAAAGAAGTTTTAATGTTATAAAAATAGGATTGGAAACTGACAGGGAAATACTTTACAACAGAATAAATAAAAGAGTAGATATAATGATGGAAAATGGACTGTTGGAAGAAGTAAAATCATTACACCAATATAAAGTTAAAAACGCACTACAAACTGTCGGATATAAAGAATTATTCGAATATTTGGAGGGGATAACTACATTAGAAGAAGCAACTGAAAAGATAAAACAAAATAGTAGAAGATTTGCAAAAAGACAAATAACTTGGTTTAATCGAGACAAAAAAATAACTTATTTTTCTCCATCTGATGAAAATAAAATTATAGATTTTATCGGATAATTGTAACTGTTCCTTTTATCTTTTCTATATCATGACCTAAGTCGATAACATAAAAATAAGCTCCTGTTTCCACATCATTAGCTGCTTTATTTTTACCATCCCATGGAGTTGTATATCCAACAGATTTGAAAACTAATTTACCATATCTGTTATAAACTCTCACCTCAGAATCAGAATAGAAAAATGCATCTTCCAAGCTCCATACATCATTATCTCCATCATCATTTGGGGTAAATACATTAGGAATACAATCTGCAGACATTGCCGCAATATGGAAAACAGTGTCTTCTTGGCAGTTATTTCCATCCGTTACCTCAACAGAATACACTCCAGGGTTTAACATTAAATTAATTGGATTCACAGTTTCACCTGAACTCCATAAATATGTATAATTTCCAGTACCTCCAGTTGCATTTACATTTAGTTCTACATCTAAGTTTGTAATATCACATTCAAAAATAATGTCTGAAGGATTTAATGTTAACTGTATATCATCAACTGTAAGTTCCCCTACTACCTCACAACCATTTACATCCGTAACCCAAACTCTATGAAATCCAGGACACACATTTCCATGAGCTGTTACATCACCATTATCCCACAAATAAGTATAAGGCTGAGCTCCCCACAAATCATTATCATCATAAACAGTAGTAGTTACAACATCTACAATTCCTCCCATAGGAAAATAAAGCTCTGCAAAAACACTATCTGTTACTTCACAATTATTTGCATCTGTTGTTGTAACAAAATACCAAGCCTGGCACAAGTCTTCAATTACAAAATTTATTTCCCCAGAGATAATAACCATATCCTCATCATACCACTGATATGTAAAAGTAGAACCAACTGGAGCACTTGAATTTATCACTTCAACCTCAGCAAAATTATCCGGATTATTATAATGATAAACATCTGTTTCTAAAATATATGATTCTACTACAAAAGTATCTGTAACTATATCTCCACAAGAATCAGTAACTATTACCCATTGTTCTCCTTCTGATAAATCAGATGCAGAAGCAGTAGTTTCACCATTACTCCAAATATAACTATATGGTAACGTACCTCCTGAAACTATAACGGAAGCTGTAGCTCCAATATTACAAGTAGCCTGAATAAAAGAAGTATCTATAATCTCTAATAATCCTGGCTCAGTTATTAAAATTTGATTAGTTGCAAAACAACCATTA
>Ga0206679_10001162_pt1 | contig 21777 bp, 17 predicted proteins | sample M110012015metaG_FD_155464 | JGI IMG/M metagenome (GOLD analysis project Ga0206679, IMG submission 155464) | Ammonia-oxidizing marine archaeal communities from Monterey Bay, California, United States - M1 100m 12015 | ecosystem: Environmental > Aquatic > Marine > Intertidal zone | place: USA... | reverse complement strand
TATTGGCTATAATTTTGAGGATGACATAACTAAAAATATTGAGCAGCTAAAAAAAGAGTTAATAAATTCTACCAACACTATGCTAATCTTCTTAACTAATAAAACTGATTTTAAAGCCATACATCCTTTTTTTGGGGAGATGAATTCAGAGCAATGGTTACTATTCCAAAAGAAGCATTTTACACATCATTTGAGTCAGTTTAATTTACTTTAAATTACAGTAAAACAGTTTAAATATATGATATTTAATAAAATACACATGTTTATATAAAGTAAAATTCCATCAGTATAAATACGGATGGAATTGGTGTTTTTATTTTATATATTTGTAGCATATTAACTAATTTATAAAAAATGAAAAAAGTACTTTACACATTATTAGCAGTTTCTATCATATTTGCTGCTTGTAAAAAAGAAGAAGGATGTACAAATGCAACTGCTACTAATTACAATGCTGATGCAGAAGATGATGATGGATCATGCACTTATAGTATTGTAGGCATATGGACACCAACTTCTGCTGCAGTTAATTATTCCGCTTCTATGGGAGGGGTGACGTTAATGGATACTAGCTACACAACAACATCTTCAGATGAAGATTGGGAGTTTACAGATGTTGAGTTTACTGCTGATGGTCAAATGATAATGGATGGAGAATCTATTCAATATTCCCATTCAGGTAATGTATTAACAATTACTGAAGATGGTGAAACAGAAACAAATACCTGTACAGTTACAAGTACAGATATGGTAGTAATTTTGGATGATACTGAACAGGAGGATGGCATGACTATGACTTCTAATATTACTATAAATCATACTAGGCAATAAAGTTTAATATTAGTTTTAAGAAGTAATATCAATTAAATAAGCACCATGGGTGTTAACATTATAAAAAGGAATGTCCCATTTGCGGCATTCCTTTTTTATTTGCTCCCATTTATATTTAGGCACAGAAGAATCAATAATTATTTGCTTGCAAACTATATTCTCCAAGTTGAGTACCGCTTTACCAGAAACTATAATATAATCAAAATCTAAAGGACTAATTGGTTTTACAAAATCCTTATCCCACAGCAACACCTTCTTATCAAAAAACTGTATGTAATTATCTTTTCTGATATAATTACCCTCATTAAATAAACTAGGAATCAAAGAAGATTTCATGACCCTCCTCTCCCATCTAAAATGCTGAATGTGAAAGCGCATTTTACTTTTATCCTTATTCAAATTTTCATCAGCAATAAAATAATTTTGATTTCCATCCACAAAATCAATTGCCTGTTCCTTAGGAACATCATACACTATAAAATACTGTTGCTTATCAGTTAGATATTGCTCCTTAATCTGTACCCCCATAAATGCAATCGCAAAACAAAGAGCCATTTGTACTGCACCCTTTACCCTATTCATAATCCCAACAATAAACAACAAAATAATACTATAAATAAGTAACGTTTCAATTACTGAAATACTAATTCCTAAGGTTAAGGAATAAGGCAATCCCTCTACCCAATCAACAGAAAAATTTAAAAATAAAAGTAAGCAATTTATTAGCCAAGCAACTAAAGTAGATAAAACAGGAATTGCACTAACAACAAACAAGAAAATTCCGCCACCAATAATGAATGTTGCCAAAGGAATAACAAACAAATTAGATAATAAAAAATAATTAGGAAACTGATGAAAATAATACATCCCTAATGGAAAAGTGGCTATTTGTGCTGCAATAGATACGGTGGTAATTGCCCAAATTTTGTCCAAGAGCCAATACCTTGTATAAAGCATTTTATATAATTTGGGTTGCAAGTAAACAATCCCCAATACAGCTAAATAGGAAAGCTGAAATCCAACCTTAAATATAATAAAAGGATTATATAATAACAGAACAAAAGCTGAAGCCGCCAAAGTGTTATAAATATTAGTTTCTCGCTTAAGTGCTGAACCAATTATAATAAAAGAAAACATAGTAGCAGCCCTAAGTACTGAAGGCGATAAACCCGTAAGCAAAGCATAAGCCCAAAGTGATAAAATAAGTAAAATTGCTTTCAAATAACTTCCATGCTTAATTCGAGCAAAAAAGAAAAATAAAGAATTCAGGACTAAGTAGATAATCCCTACATGTAAGCCTGAAACAGCCAGCACATGCATAGCTCCTGAGCTAGAATAAGTCATAATTGTTTCTCTACCCAACAAATCCTTATATCCAAGTAATAAAGCCGATATAACGGCTAATTCTTCTTTTTGGAAATTGTTTTCTAAAATTGATAACAGTTTCTTTTGATAGGTGAAAGCTAATTTCCTTAAACTCGTTTTTTGTGAATGTGAAACTAAGTACCAACTATTACTGCTAAGGTATTGCTGAGCAGTTATACCACTATTATACAAATAGCTTTTATAATTAAACTGAGCAGGATTACTAGGTTCATCAATTATCTTCCAGCTACCAGTAATTAGTATTTCATCTCCATAAGTTAGCGCTTGCGAGATACTGTCCTTTGCTAAATATACTATTGCATTCCCCTTAGCATTTATCCATTCATTTTCTGATTTAATGGCAACTACTTCTACTTCACACTTAAACGAATTTGCTTTAGAAACAACATCCTCACTTAACTTAACAATTGATGCTTCTGCATTATACTTCCCAAAGTATAATGGCTTTCTTGAAGGTTCATTAAGTTGAGTTATTAATATACCAAAAACTAAAAGAAAAAGGTGAATAGCTAGCCCAAAAATCCACCGCCTACTAAATTTAGTAAAGTAGTTTTTGAATCTAGTAATCAGTAAAATACCCACACTTAAAAAAGCAGTAATAATATAAAGGTAAGTAATGCTAAACTGAAAGCTTAATGCAAGAATAATCCCAATTAAAAAAGGAAGTAATATTCTAAAAAGCGGTATTTTATTCCAATAATTCATTTGGATAAATTTAATACATTTGCATCAAATTATCAATCATGAAGAAAATACTTTTATTATCAACTTTAGCAATACTTTTAAATTCCTGTGTGGAGGTAGAAACAGGAGGATGTATAGATATCTATGCCAATAATTATGAATCATTTGCTGACTATGATGATGGTAGTTGCTACTACACATGTGAAGATCCTTATGCAGTAAACTATAACATTTCTTCTAATTCATACTATTGTGAATATGAAGCTGATGTTGTATTTTTTGAAGATGTTGCTGCTGCTGTTTATTTTAATAATTTAGGAATAAATTGGTTAGATGTTTATGTTGGAAATGATTATGTTGGCACTCTTCAAGCAACATTAGGCTTTACTTATGTACCTGTTTGCTACCCTACTGACCCTGATGCTGTACATTTTTCATTACAGTGGTTTAACTCACAATTAAGTACATTTACATGGTCAGTAAGAGATGGAAATGGACAAATACATTATAGTGGAACAGATCTGATTATAGCAAATAACTGCTTACCAATGGAACTAACATTTAAGAAAATTCAGGAATATAAAGAGTCTAAAAAAAAGAAGAAGTAATAAACTCAACTGCATTCTTTGATGCTCCTTTTTTATTTAGCAAATTACTAAGCTTATCATAATCCTTTAAGATTTCCTCATTATTATTCAAAAGGATGTCTAGTACCTCTTTCAGCCTATTTTCATTCAACTCACTTTGAATAAGCTCCTTTACAACCAATCTATCCATAAGTATATTTACTAGAGATAAATACTTAATTTTAATAAGATTTTTTGCCAAAAAATAAGTTAACCAATTGGTTTTATAACACACTACCTGAGGGACTTTAAACAATGCGGTTTCTAAAGTTGCAGTACCTGAAGTAACCAAAGCAGCAGTGGCATTAGAAAGCAAACCATAGGTTTCATTAAACACTAAATTTACATTCTTTTCTTGTATAAAAGATTGATAATATTCCTTACTAAAAGTATTAGTTGCAGCAATAATAAACTGATGATTCGGATAAGCATTAACCACCGTTAACATTTTAGGCAATATGCTTTCTATTTCCTGTTTTCTACTTCCTGGCAATAAAGCAATAATTGGTTTTTCAACTTGATGAGTAAACTTAAAATTTCCTTTGGCTATTTCATCCAATAAAGGATTACCAACATATGTTACTTTCATTCCATATTTCTGATAAAAATCTACTTCAAAAGGGAAAACAACCAAAAGCTCATCAACATACTTTTTTATTTTAGAAACTCTACTCTTATTCCATGCCCACACCTTTGGTGAGATATAGTAAAACACTTTAATTCCCTGCTCTTTGGCGAACTTAGCAATCTTCAAATTAAAACCTGGATAATCGACTAAAATAAGCGCATTAGGATTATATTTCAAAATATCTTCTTTACAGTATTTTATGTTTTCTTTTATATCCCCTAAGTTTTTAAGGACATCCCAAAGTCCCATAAAAGCAGTCTCTTTTATATGCTTGGCTAATTCTACTCCTTCTGCAATTAATCGCTCTCCCCCCCAAGCCCTAAGCTGAATACTATTATCACATTTTTTAAGTTCATGCACTAAATTAGCTGCATGTAAATCCCCAGATGGTTCTCCTGTAATAATGTAAAATTTCATTTAAAATAAAAGTAAGATAAGTACTATAACTCCATAAGCTATAGTAGCACTAAGTATTCCTCTAGCAATTTCATCTTTATACATTTTTATTTGCATAAAAAATAAAACTGTATTGGTTAAAAATACACTCAAACTAATATGATGAGTCATGTGTCCATTTCTATTAATGATATATAAAGCAGTATCTAACTCTACTTCCAGATAAAAGCCTACATAAACAAGAAATGCAATAATTGGCGCCAAAACACCAATAGAAAATCCTTTAGCAACCTCTTTATTCATCAGAAAACAGTTTATTTAAAGTAGGAATAGAAGGGAAATCCGTCATGTCAAAATGTACAGGAACTACCGAAACATAATGATTGGCCAAAGCCCATTCATCAGTATCTGTTCCTTTGTCATAATTCACAAATTTACCCGTAAGCCAATAATATGTTTTCCCTTTAGGATCTACCCTTTTCTCAAATTCTTCTTCCCAATTAGCATTTGCTTGACGACATATTTTAAGCCCTTTAATTGCTTCATTTTCTTTTATCTTTGGAATATTTACATTCAAACAAACTCCTTTATCTATTCCTTTATCCAATACGGTTTGTGTTATTTTTCTTATGTATTTCTCTGCTTCCGTAAAATCAGCATTACTTGCATAATCTAAAAGCGAAAAACCAATAGCTGGTATTCCTTCTAAAGCTCCCTCAACAGCAGCCGACATAGTACCCGAATAAATTACATTAATAGATGAATTAGAACCATGATTAATTCCTGAAATACATAAATCAGGTTTTCTGTCCAACAACTGATTTACCGCTAACTTAACACAATCAACAGGAGTACCACTACAAGAATATTCAGTTTGAAGCCCATTATCAATCACCACCTTATTACACCTTAAAATTGCTTCAATAGTTATAGCATGCCCCATTCCTGACTGAGGCCCATCAGGAGCAACTACCACAACATCACCAAAATCATTCATAATTCGAATCAAATTACGAATTCCTGGAGCTGATATTCCATCATCATTGGTTACTAATATTAAAGGTCGTTTCATTTGCTATAGTTTTAGTACAACAAAACTACTATAATATTGTTGTATACTTAGAAAGAATTTTTCCTAATTTTGCAAAAGAATAAAAAAATACAATATGATTTGGATAATAATGATTGCCTTTATGATAGTTGGAGGTATAGTAAGCTCAAGACTTAAAAGTAAAATTAAAAAATATAGTAAAATTCCTACTTTATCAGGGATGAATGGAAAGGAAATAGCAGAGCGCATGCTAAAAGATAACCATATATATGATGTAAAAGTAATTTCAGTTCCAGGTAAATTAACTGACCATTATAACCCAATGGACAAAACTGTAAACCTAAGCCCTGATGTGTATCAAGGAAGGCATGTATCGGCAGCTGCAATTGCAGCACACGAATGTGGACATGCAGTGCAACATGCTACAGCTTATCAGTGGCTACAAATGCGTTCGCAAATGGTACCTATGGTAAATATGAGTAATAAAGCAATGAGCACCATCTTCTTATTTGGAATACTTGGAGTGAGTTTTTTAGGAATTTTCTCTTTTCAGCAATTAATTATGTTGTTCATCATCTTACAAGCAGTAGTTACTGCTTTTACCTTAATTACTTTACCAGTCGAATTTGATGCAAGCAGAAGAGCTTTAGTTTGGTTACGATCCTCAGGAATAACTAGTGAACAAGAACTTACTTATGCTGATGATGCATTGAAATGGGCCGCTAGTACTTATGTAGTTGCTGCTTTAGCTGCTGCAACTTATCTACTTTACTATGTATCAATGCTAAGAGATTAAATGTAAAAAAATAAGCATAAAAAAAGCCCTAACAAATGTTAGGGCTTTTTTTAAGAATTTTTTAAAATTACTTCTTAGATACAAATGGTAATCCTGTTCTTGTATTTTCTTTAACTTGTTTTCCTGCTGGCAAGTCATTTAATGATTGAACTGGTTTTCCGTTTTTAGAAACAGTTAACTCTTCTTTAGCAAAAAAGTAAATAGTTTGGATTTTTTTAGTTGATTTTAATTCAACATCCATTTTGTGTAAGTAGTAAGTAGTACCTTTTGAATTTGTGTGCGTAAAAGCCATGATTTATTTTTTTTGGTTAGTAATATTTTTACAGGACTAATATATAAAAAAAATCAATACAAATGAAATTTTACTAGGTAAGGAAGAAATCAATTGTTAATAAGTATAAAAGCTAATTTTTTATTGAAGTAAGTTAAACATCATACTTAACTTGTTTTTAATAAAACACTAATTATTTTTAAACACATGTAAATCAAGCGATTAAATAGTATTGTAATGATAATAACTATCAATATCACTCACTAGATAAGAGCTAATTTTTTACTAGGTTAAACGGTTAATAACTTAGGTTTCAAACAAAGCAATTTTCTATGATTTTTCAGAGAATTTCTGATTTTAACTAAACCTAAATCAACCAAAATTTGCGATTTATAGGTTAACTAACTTGGAAAACACACACTTTTAATTCTATAACTTTCTTTCAATTACACTACAAATTAGTATGTTTACACTTATAAAAACTAAAGTATGAAAAAACTAATTTCAATCCTTATATCAGTAATCAGTATGTATTCCGCAACTGCTCAAAAATATACTGACCAATATATTAAAGATGCAAATGAGGTAGCTGAAAACTGGTTAAATGATGTTAACAATAAGGAATATGACAATGCATATAATTTACTTACAAAGGAAGTTAAACAGCAATCTGCAAAAGAAGAATGGGTGAGACTTATCACTGAATTAATGAATGAGTTTGGAGATATAAAAGAAAGAACTATGATTACTACTTCTTTCCAAAGTAGTATTGAAGGCTTAGAAGATGGATTCTATGTTTCAATAGAATATAGTAGTAATTATAAAAATACTATTAATCATGAGGAAAATTTACTATTAAAACAAAATGATAAAGCAAAATGGGAAATAATAAATTACAATTACAATTACAAAAGTAAAGAATAGTATTTCAATACACTACTCAAAAAAAACAGGGAAGTTATTGTTTTAAATATATTATCAAATATAAATTGAAAATTGATTAAGAATAATTCTCATTTACCATTAGCATCCATGATATTATTAATCTATAACTATTTTCCTTTCAACTGTACCATCATCAAAATGATAAAAGAGAGACTCATTACTTTTCTGATTTACTCTCCTACCCAAAACATCAGTAATTTTTATAAGTTTAGGTTTTATTAATAACCCATTGCTAATTGAAGTATTATTTGCTTGAGATTCATAAAGCATTAAATCATCAACTGCAGCCTCAATTAAACTTCCACCATCAAGGTATTGACCCAAATGTAAACTATCAGATGCTATAAATTTTAACTGAACATTATTTGTTAAGTTCACATAATCAGTAACTCTTAAAGCAGATTTCCTCCAGCTAATATCCGAACTCATATTGTTTTCCACATAATGCCAATTTACGCCATCATCAGAAATAAGTACTTGCCACCAATCAGCACCCGGATTTGCACCACTAGAAGGGCTATTCGTATACCATCGATAATAAGAGAAAGCAGGATTAAGATATGAAGTTAAATCATAGTAAGGGGAAAATAAAGTTGTATACCCACCGTCAACATCATTAGTTCCTAAGCCATCAGTAACTGAACTAGCATTTCCTGTAAAGGCACAATCCGACCCTCCTGGTGTGTGTTGCTGGTCCGTCTGACAAATTGTTGTTGGGTCATTATAATCATCAAATGAACCTATAGGCGCTCCTATTTCCCACATTCCAGTTGTTGCGTTATCATTTACATCTCCTGTTTGCCAAAAGCCCATACTAAAATCAAAATCTTCTTCCTCCATAAGTTCATAACCCACTAAAATAAAATAGGGTAAATTAGCATTATGCAATGGAGTTAAGTTTGCCGCAACAGGTGTAATTCCTGCCTCATTCCCATAATTATCTTCCAAGGAAATATAATAAGCAATAATATTACCATTTGCCTGAGGGGGTATTTGAGTTGTATAATTACTTCCTGATTGTGTCATTGGTAAAGGCAACCAATTTACATCTGTATTTAGCCTATAATGACAATCAGCAGAACCTAAAGCCCAAGCATAAGTTAACTGAATATTTGCATTGATAGGCACAACTGAATTACCATTAGCCACTGTAACTGGGTTATGGGTAATTATAGCATTAGAAATTAATGTAATCCCATGCAATGCAAAGGCACTTACAATTGCAATATCGTTTGGAGTTCCATTTACCAAATTTGCATCATTATCATCAGCATACAATACCTCTAACAAAATATCAGTAAAAATAGCGCCTTCATTACCATTTGCCGCATCAACACCACTATCATAAGTATATTTAAACAAATCTAGCATCTGATTCATATCATTTAAATTTAAATAAGTATCCCAAAAAGCACCTGCAATAATTTCTCCATCAGCATGCACCTCCCCGACTAAATCCTGAGGATAAACTTTTCTATCTTGATAATCTCTAATATTAATACTTGGATCAACTAAATCCCAACCTTGACCAATAAATGGAGAGTTAGTTATTGTGAATGCCCAAACATCAGCAAAACCCTCATTCAATGCGCCATTCCACATTCCTGAACCTGAGTTATACCTACCACTATTTATTGCATGCCCATACTCATGATACACAACATCAGGAATTTTTGCAGTTGCATTACAGCCATTTCCTTCTGCATAAAAATTAATAGAATTACCATTAAAAAAAGCATTACAACTTCCCGCCTCATCAATATTTGTTTCCATGGGAGAATCCAAGCCTGTAAATGAAGGAAATACATTTTTTAAATGATCATGCACTTCATTAACAGCCCAGTAAGCAGTTCTCTCTTGAATAGTAGAATTAGAATTATCAAATAAGATAGTATTACTTGCTGATAAATTTGCATAAATATCAGGAGTATCACCATTAGTCTCTACATTAGCATATAGACCTTCTAATTTATACCTAATTTGAGTCCCTAGCGCTAATGGGATATTTACATCTCCAAATACATCAGTATAATAATAGCTATTAGTTGCAGGGTTAATAGCCTTTAAGTATTTTAATTTTTCAACTGAAGAAGGGTTGTAAGGGTGAGTCGTATATAAATCACCCAAAACTGAAGATACTGCTGGAAGTGCTTCATACATTACTTCATTTTTACGCATCAATAAGCTTGCGTCATTAGCATCAACATAACAGATGTAATGCGCAGGACCTTCCTCTATTCTAGTTTTAAATTTAACAACATACACTAAATGATATTCATATTTTCCATTACTAGGAATTGGTAAAATCATTAATTTTTCTTGTACAGAAACATCCGTTATTGGCTGATTAATCTGTTGCTGTGCTGCAGTTATTGCTGTGTTTTCAGTAATAGCTGGAATAGTACTCATATTAATATCATTAAACACATCAAGCCCAAAAGCAACTAACTTATTATCCAAACTTAATTTTGTGTAAACCCTGCTGTTAATTACTTCAAGATTATTATAATATTGATTAAAATCAAGATTGATATACTTCTCATTTTTACTCCTACTACTAAACCTTAAATCATTCGGTAGAGAAAAAGGTGTAGCTAATAAAAAATTCAACACTTCAGCATTAGAGTTTCCATTTAAGGGAATAGGTTCGCCAAAAGCCCTGTGTGGTAACTTATTATGCTCATCAAACATAACAAACCAATTTGGATTATTATTTAAAAAGGATTGCCAAACACTCCCTTCTCTTAATTGTTGTTGGACCGTTAGATCTAATGGGTTAGCATTAAAATAACGAATTTCATTTCCGTCAATATGTTCATGTTTTGTAGCGTATAAAAAACTAGTGCTAAGGGCTAAAACAATAAATAGAATTCTGCTTCTCATAATATAATTTTGTGTTTATAAAAATACATTTTATTTTTTTCTCAGGCAAATATACCTTAAGGGGTCTTATGTGTTCAAGGTTATAACTTGCCCATCATAAGCCAAATTAATATGATCAGGAAGCTCTTTATTTATTTTATCATTCAATCCCATGTAATGAGAAATATGGGTCAATAAAGCTTGCTTTGGTTTTAATTCTTCTAATAAAGCCAAAGCTTGCTCCAAATTAAAATGAGAAATATGTGACTTTTTCCTGAGTGCATCTAAAATAATCAAATCGGCCCCTTTCATTTTTTCTTTTTCCTTTTCTGAAATTTCACTTACATCAGTGAGGTAAATAAAATTCTTTACTCTAAAACCAAAAACTGATAACTTATAGTGCAATACTTCAATAGGTTCAATAGTAGTTTTCCCAATATTAAAAGGCTTATTTTCAATAATATTTACCGCTACTTTTGGGATACCAGGATAATTAGATCCTGAAAAAATATAAGGGAATTCCAATTTTAAGGCGTCACTCGTTACCTGATTACAATACAGTGGCATATCTACTTTCCACCTATAATTAAACGCCCTTACATCATCCATTCCTGCCACATGATCCTTATGATGATGAGTAAACAAAACAGCATCTACTTTTGTTACTTTTCCCCTTAGCATTTGTTGCCTAAAATCAGGACCCGTATCAATTACAAGATTAATACCGTCAACCTCAATCATAACAGACGAACGCAACCTATTATCTTTTGGATTAGAAGAAAGGCAAACCTCACATTCGCATGCAATAACGGGTACTCCCTGTGATGTTCCTGTTCCTAAAAGGGTGATTTTCATATCTTTTTTTGAGTTTGCCGTAAAATTATAGATAAATAGTGTTATGTACAGATTTATCTGTATAAATTTGCTAAAAATTTTAACTATCAAGTTATGGATAATAACATCATTCTTTCACCAGCTCAAAAGGCACTTGCAATAAATTTAGATAACTCTATTTATGGTTCATTTGTTGAAATTGGTGCAGGACAGGAAGTCGCTCGTAATTTCTTTAGAGTAGGTTCAGCTTCAGGTACTATTGCAAAAACCATGTCGGCTTACGATAAGGATTTTTCTGATGCTATATATGAAAGAGAAGAAGATGGCAGGTATGTATCTAAGTCACGATTAGAAAAAATGCTACAGAAAGAGTATGCGCTTTTGGTGGAAAGATTAAATAAAGATAATTACAAAGACACTCGTTATTTTGCTTTTGCTGATACGGTTTCAACCATTAATTATTCTAAAACAACCAAAGGGCATGGATGGATGGGTTTGCGTTTTCAATTAACACCTAATGAAAGGCCAAGTGATTTTATCATACATGTTTTATTAAAGGACCCTGATGCTCAAATGCAACAGGAAACAGTAGGGATAATTGGAACAAATATGCTACATGCTTGTTTTAATGAATCTGACCCTAAGGAAATCTTAAAACAACTTTATGATAATCTATCAAAGGAAAAAGTTAAAATAGATATGGTTGAAGTAGTTGGGCCTGCTTTTGAGAATATTGACAATAGATTACTTAGTTTAACTTTAGTAAAGGAAAGAATGACGGATGCAGTTATCTTCACTCCTGACGGAATGAATCAACAACCATCTGATATTTTATATAAAAAAAACATCATTACCATTAGAGGAAGTTTTAGGCCAGTAACTAGGGTAAATATTGATATGCTTGACAGAGGCTTTGAAGAATTCAAGAAAAATACGAAAGTAAAAGAAGAAAATATTCAGTTACTTTTTGAAATTACACTTAGTAACTTAAGAGCAGAAGGTGAAGTTGACGAAAGAGACTTTTTAGACAGAGTAGACATCCTCTGCTCATTAGGATATACAGTATTGATATCTAACTATAAAAAATACTACAAACTTATTGAGTATTTATCGCAATTTACAAAATCAAGAATGGGACTAATTCTTGGAGTTGACAATTTGGTTGAAATGTTTGAAGAGCAATATTACAGAAATCTGAATGGAGGGATTATGGAAGCTTTCGGAATCATATTTACTAGAGACATTCGTTTTTACCTATACCCTTATAAACCAAACGATAAAGCAGAACTATTAAACAGTGGAAATATCCCTATTCACCCTAGAATTAAAGGGCTATACAACTACCTACATAGTAATGGTAGGGTAAAAGATTTAGAATTTAATCCTAATGTATTAGGTATTTTTTCAAGAGAAGTACTAAAGAAAATTAAAAACTGTGAAGAAGGAAATTGGGAAGATCAAGTTCCTGAAGGGGTTGCCGAAATCATAAAAGAAAAAGCATTATTTGGTTGGGGACTATAATTGAACGCGTAAGACGAATAAATACCTACTTGATTTAAGTAGGTATTTATTTTATCTTTGCAACATAAAAAAACAAAGTAATGAAACGCATATTATTTATTGTACTTATCCTACCACTTTTAACACTCGCACAAGAAAGAAACCATGGTGGTGGTGGAAACTTTAAAGGTTTTGGGAAAGATAATTCCAAAGACTATATTAAAGGAAATATAAGTGGTAAAATTATTGACAGTAAAACAGGTAAGGCACTTGAATACGCAAGTATTAGTCTTACAAACACCAGGTGGGAAAAAATAATTGAAGGAACAATTACTGACGCAAAAGGACGATTTTTTATGAATAAAATTCGATCTGGAAAATATAAAATTAGTGTGAGCTATTTAGGATATGATATTCAAAATATTGATTTTGAACTCACCAAAAAGAAGCCAGATGTAAGACTTTCCGATATATTGCTAGTTGCTAATGCTGAAATGCTTTCAGAAGTTAAAATTACGGAGCAGAAACCAATTTTTGAAAATAAGATTGATAAAATAGTTTATAATGCTGAGAATGATATGAATGAAGGGTTAAATGACGCTACTGATGTACTTAGAAAAGCGCCATTACTTACTGTTGATTTAGAAGGAGAAGTAAGCTTAAGAGGTTCAAAAAACATTAAATTTTTAGTAAACGGGAAAGCTTCCTCTTTTTTCACTTCTGATATTGCTACAGCTTTACAGATGATACCTGCTGATGAAATAAAAAGTGTAGAAATTATTACTAGTCCTGGTGCAAAATATGATGGTGAAGGAGATGCAGGAATTGTAAACATTATCACCAAAAGAAAAGTAATTGATGGCTATAAAAGTACATTAAGTAGTGCTTTTGGAAGCAGAATGAACCGCCAAAATGCTAACCTCAGTTTAGGTAAAGGAAGGTTTGGACTTTCAGCAAGAGGTGGTGGGCATTGGAGTTGGCCTAGGATTGGAAGTTCTAATTCTAAAAGAGAAAATTGGGATCTTGAGACTCCAGAAGATATCAATACCTTAATGGACTCAAGCAATACTTTTAGTCAATGGATTGGGTACAGAGGTTCTATAAATATGTTTTATGATGTAAATGCTTACAATAGTATCATGTCTGATATTCGTATATCAGGAAGAAATTCATTTAGTAATGATTCTACAACTTACTATCATTCAGGAGAAACTCCTTATGATTCCTACATAGAAACAAGTGGAAAGAAGACAAATATAGAATGGAGTACTGACTACATAAAAACCTTTGCTGATGATGAAGAAAAAGAGTTAAGTATATCATTCCAAATAGGTGGAAGTCTAGGAGATGATAATATTATCAATGACAAAGATGGAATCAGACAATACAGCACAGATAATGATGAGAAAGAAATAGAATCTACTTTACAATTGGATTATACTCATCCATTTCTGGAAGAGAATAAACTTGAATTAGGTGCAAAATTCATCAATAGAAACAGAGAGATAGTTAATACAACTTCCTCTGATTTATCAGTCTTTCGATCTCCTCAGGATATTTTTAATTACAATCAGAAAGTATTATCTGGCTACATCTCCTCTGATTGGAATTTAGCTAATGATATTGGCTTAAAGGCAGGAGTAAGATACGAAAAGACTATTGTTAAAGGAGATGCATTTGGTAAGGAAGACCCATTTGAGAATTCATACGGAAATATATTACCAAGTTTAACAGTGGCCAAAGAGTTTAGCCAAGCAGAATCTCTCAAATTAAGTTATAATAATCGCATCTCTAGACCTGGTATAACGCACGTAAATCCAAACATACTTAGAACCAATAACTTTAGTATTACTGAAGGAAATCCTAACCTATTACCTGCTAGCACACATCAAATAGAAATGGGATATAATAACTTTGGAAAAAAATACCAAGGAAGTTATTCTGTATATGCTAAGCACACCCTTGACATTATTGAATCATATACTCGAATTGATGATGATATATCAAAAAATATTTTTGAAAATATTGGATCAAGTACTACTTATGGATTTAGTTATTTTGGTTCCTTGCGTTTTGATAAATTAAATATCCGTTCTGGGTTTAATTTATATCAATATACTGGATCAGGGAATATAGATAATAAAGATATATCACTTGAAAGTAACTTACTCTACAGCTACAATTTTGGAGGAAATTATGATTTAGGAAAGAAATGGAAAGTAGAAGGTTGGGGGTTTTTCCGTTCGCCTTCCCAAACCATACAAGGTACTTCTACTTCCTTTAGCATGATGAGCTTTGGTGTCAAAAAAGACTTTAAAAATAAAAGAGGTTCTTTTGGGATGCATATTGTTGAGCCTTTCAATAAGTACAAGGTATTTACTACTGATGTCAGTGGTAACAACTTTACCTTACATTCTGAGCGTAATCTAACTTTCCGATCTATAGGCATAAGCTTTAAATATACCTTTGGAAAACTTAATTTTAAATCATCAAAGAAACAATCTAGTATTAAAAATGATGATGTAAGTGAAGGAGAAAATACTGATTACTAGAAACAAAACTTATTAGCAGTAAATAAAAAAGAGCAATTATATTAATTACTCTTCTTTAAAATTATCTAACTAAAGTTATTGTTCCATACTCTTTATGCTTCCAGCCTTCAAAGTCCTGAAAGTATAGCTCATACACATAAGTATCGGAAGGTAAATCCTTTTGGGTTTTATAATGAGTTCCATCCCAACCTCCATTTACACTGCATTTTAACTCTTGAGGATTAGTAGACTGAAATATAAGGTTATTTTGCGCATTATACACTTTAAATAAAAATGTATTTTCTCGTATTGCATGATATTCTACACAAAACTTATCGTTTACCTTATCGTTATCAGGGGTAAATGAAGTTGGAATATAAAACCAATATTCATCCATTATCCATACCTGATGTATAGCCGTATCAGAACAACCATTATCATCAATTACAATTAATGAATCTTGATAAATTGCAGGAATACCTAAACCAATAGAATCAGACAAATATACATGATATACTGTTTCTGATAAATATTGAGAATTATCATCACCAAATATCCAAGTTCTAGAATTTATATTACCTACAGACACATCTTTGTAGCCTATTATAGGATTTAAAACTGATAATGTATCATTCTCAGTATTAATAATTGCTACAGGGCTTGGTAAAGAAACAACTTTTGCGCTACCATCAAAAGTTCCTGCTAAAACGGCATCATTAAAAGCAGTAATTGTATAGACTCCTTGATTACTAGCAGTTAAAAGATAGGGATTATCATTCACCTCTTGAATAATAGATTGATTAATATTATCAATTGCATAAATAAAAGTAAAAGGAGGAGTTCCTATAAATCCAATTTCTATAAAAACTTGTTTTTCATTATCACATAAATTATAATCCCCACTAATAAATGCAGTTTGAGCATTTATCATGAAAGGGAAAAGTAATAGTGTAAGTATCTTTCTTATCATTTGGCAAATATAAAAAAAGCCCTACAATAATGCAGGGCTCTTTTCAGTATTATGGATACTTTGTTTATTCTTCCTCTTTTACCTCTTCAAATTCAACATCTGTTACATCATCATCAGTTGCTGGTTCAGCTTGCCCTGCTTCAGCTGCTGCCCCTTCTTCTTGTGACGCTTTATACATTTCTTCTGATGCAGCTGTCCATGCAGTATTAATTTTCTCCATTGCAGCATCAATAGCCTCTAAATCCTTGCTTTCGTGTGCTGCTTTTAATTCTACTAAAGCCTCTTCAATTGGTGCTTTTTTATCATCCGATAATTTTTCACCAAATTCTTTTAACTGCTTTTCAGTTTGGAAAATCATTCCATCAGCTCCATTAATTTTATCAGCTGTTTCTTTTGCTTTATTATCTGATTCAGCATTTGCTTCTGCTTCTTGCTTCATTTTTTCAATCTCCTCATCCGAAAGTCCTGAAGAAGCTTCAATTTTAATGTTTTGCTCTTTTCCTGTTGCTTTATCTTTAGCTGAAACATTTAAGATTCCGTTTGCATCAATATCAAAAGTTACTTCAATTTGAGGAATACCTCTTTGTGCTGGTGGAATATCTGATAATTGAAAACGACCAATTGACTTATTGTCAGTTGCCATTGGGCGCTCACCTTGTAACACATGAATATCAACAGCAGGTTGATTGTCAGTAGCAGTTGAAAATACCTCCGATTTCTTTGTAGGAATAGTAGTATTTGCCTCAATTAATTTTGTCATTACACTTCCCATAGTTTCAATACCTAATGATAGTGGCGTAACATCTAACAACAATACATCAGTAACATCACCTGAAAGCACACCTCCTTGTATAGCTGCACCAACTGCTACAACCTCATCAGGATTAACTCCTTTAGATGGTGCTTTTTTAAAGAATTTCTCAACAAGTTCTTGTATTACTGGAATACGAGTTGAACCACCAACTAAAATAACTTCATCAATATCAGAAGCAGTCATTCCAGCATCCTTCATTGCTTTTTTGCAAGGAGTAAGAGTTGCTTGAATTAATTTATCAGCCAATTTCTCAAATTGTGCTCTTGTTAAAGTACGTACTAAGTGCTTAGGACCTGAAGCAGTAGCGGTAACATAAGGCAAATTAATTTCAGTTTGTGTTGATGAAGAAAGCTCAACTTTAGCTTTTTCAGCTGCTTCCTTTAATCTTTGTAAAGCCATAGGATCTTTTCTTAAATCCATGCTCTCCTCTTTCTTAAACTCTTCAGCTAACCAGTCAATAATTACTTGGTCAAAATCATCACCTCCTAAATGCGTATCTCCATTAGTTGATTTTACTTCAAATACACCATCTCCTAATTCTAAGATAGAAATATCAAAAGTACCCCCACCTAAATCAAAAACAGCAATTGTTTTATCCTGGTCTGCCTTATCCAAACCATAAGCTAATGCTGCTGCTGTTGGCTCGTTAATAATTCTTTTTACAGTAAGTCCTGCAATTTCTCCTGCCTCTTTAGTTGCTTGTCTTTGCGCATCATTAAAGTAAGCGGGTACAGTTACAACTGCTTCAGTAACGGTAGTGCCTAAATAATCCTCAGCAGTTTTTTTCATTTTCTGCAATACCATTGCTGATATTTCTTGTGGCGTATATAATCTACCATCAACATCAACTCTTGGCGTATTGTTATCTCCCTTTACTACTTTATAAGAAACATTTTTAATTTCTTTAGACATTGCAGTAAAACTCTCTCCCATAAATCTTTTTATAGAAGCAATTGTTTTTGTTGGATTAGTAATTGCTTGACGCTTTGCACTGTCTCCTACCTTACGCTCACCACCTTCAATAAAAGCAACAATTGAAGGAGTTGTTCTTGCTCCTTCCCCATTTGGGATAACCACTGGCTCATTCCCTTCCATTACAGAAACACATGAATTTGTTGTTCCTAAATCGATTCCAATAATTTTACTCATTTTATTATGTTTTAAATTTTATAATTTGTTTTCTGAAAAGTCATTATTGCAATTACAGTGCCACAGCAAATTACACGACAAAACTGTCATAAAAATAAACTGCTAGATAAAATTTAAAACTAATTTACTGACAGAGCGTCAGTTTATTGAATGAAGTTTAAGTCTAATTCTTCAATAATATATTTTTCAGAATCTAGATTTAAATTAAGAGGACCCTCCACTTTTGTATATCTTGATGAAAATAAACCAATACCATTAATAATATTAGTGAATTGAGGGCGTTCCTGAACAATGCCAGTGATTGGCTCATTAACTGCAATATATGTTTTTAAGTCCTGACTGCCTAGCGTCATTTCTATATCAATACCTATAAATTTTCGTTCTTCATCATCATCTAAATAATCATCTTTTAATTTATTTGCTAAGAATTGATGAAAAAATTCTTCCCCAGATAAAATTAAAATATTGTCTTTTCTACCTAAAGCAGTTTGTGTCCATAACAATTCTTTTGCCACTGCATTTTCTGTATAATGAAATCTTAAATTAAATTGAAATATTTCAGCATTAGGAGAGTTAACTGATGACCATTCAAACCTTGGAAAACGATAACCCAGCCCATCTACATAAAACGTTAACTTATTACTACTAGAATTAGGAATTCCTTCTGTAAAATCAAATCCTTTTATAATTTCAGTTGATGCACTTACAATATTTCCAGTTTTAACATTATTAATTACCAACGAATAAGTTCTATTTTCTGATAAAAAATTATCACCTTCAGGTGTATTAAAGTAGTAAATAATATTATTTTCAATTGAGAAAATACCAGCCTCGCCATTAGAATCTAGTGAATCTTTAACAATAAGGGTATCTTTAAGGACTCTAAAGTCAATCGTATCGTTAAAATTAATCTTATATAATGTTACTTGTATCTCTCCAGTAGAGTCAATATAATCAAATGGAACATAGTTAACTGAATCAGAATACTGAGCCATCTGTAAAGCATCAGCTTCACCCAAAAAAGCTTTATTTACTTTAACAAATTGAATTTCCTTTGCTTTGTCAAGCAAACCAAATACCACAGTAGTTTCCTCCCACTCGGCATTCACCTCAAAATCAGTTTCACAAGCAGTAAAAACAAGTCCAAAAACGGATAAAATTAAATATATTTTTTTCATGTTTGCAAAGTTATCCTTTTATATGAGATGATAAACGCATAATTTGTAAATTTGCCACAATTAGAAAAAAACAAACAATGAAACATTTTATTTCAACAACACTTTTATTTATCCTAGTTTTAAGTAGTAACCTTTATGCACAACAAATCTCTTCCGAATCCTATAACAAAGATTTTATTCATGAAGATTTTAATCAAGAAGGAAACCATTTTAAGATAATAACTACAACTGACAACTATTTCATAATAGATAAAGGAGACTATTTATTAAGCAGAAATAATGAGGAAAGCGAATACGCTATTATTGCTAACAACTCATCAGTAAGTAATTTTATACTTAAAACTGCTGTAAGAATAGGACCAAGTAAAAATAAAAAAGCAAGTATCGGAATTATACTTAAAGCCCAACAAGACGGAAAAGGAGCTATTATTTTTGAAATAAATAAAAAAGGAGAATACCGAATAAAACAACTATTAGGAAATACCTACAAAACACTAAGTGGAGTTAGCAAACATGAAGGTTGGGTAAAAAGCAAAACTATTAATGGTGAAGATGAGCATAACTTTATAGAAATTAGAACTGAAAATAATATTTATGATGTATACGTAAATAGTGATTATATTACTACCTTTTTTATTCCTGACTACACTAATGGCTCATGCGGCTTAATTATTAGCCCAGAAACGAAAGCTAGAGTTGCCTACTACCATGTTATCACAAAAGGAGAGAATAATGCTGTTGCCTCTTATGTAAATGAGAATACTCCAAGTATAAATGCAAGCATTGAAGAACTCAATAAAAAAATTGCAACACTTGAGGAAAATAATGCTACACTCAATAATTTAAACACTGAGGCAAGAACTAATCAAGAAGAACAGATTTCTAGCTTAAATCAAAAAAACACGGATGCTGCAGCAGTTACTATTGAGCAAGAAAAGGAAATTGCAAGTTTGAACAGAACCATTACTGATTTAAAAAACAAAGCCAGTAAAGCTGAAAGCTTAGCAAATACAATTACTGAAAATGAAAGTTTAATTACTAAGTTAACTAGCGAAAAAAGCAACTTATCGAATCAAATCACTACATTAACTGAGACTAATACTAGTTTAGAAAATAAGAATTCAGACCTGGCAGCAGTAACTATTGAACAAGAAAAAGAAATAGAAGGCTTAAAAAATAGTACAACTAGTATGCACTCATCAATAGCTAAGCTAGAAACAACAAATAAAGAGCTTACCGCTAAGATAACTAGCTTAACAAGTAAAAATTCTGAACTTGCAGCTGTTACTATTGAACAAGAAAAAGAAGTAAGTGCATTGAGCACAACAATTAGCAGCTTAAACAGCAGTAAGACTGATGCATCAGCATCTAACAAGCAGTTAGCTAAAAAAGTAGCCGCTTTAAAAGAACAAATTACACTTGAAAAATCAGTAAATACTGCACTTACAAATGATTTAAATACAGAAAATAAATCATCAAGCAATAAAATTACAAAACTAACTACTGAAGTAAAAACTTTAAAAACTGAATCAAATAAACTAAAGAAAGCAAATGCTACTTTAACTGTTGATTTATCAATTGAAAAAAGTGCCCATAGCAAAGCTAAGAATGGTTTATCAAAAAGCATAACTACTAAGGTTGCTGAGATAAAAGCTTTAGAAGCACAGTTAAGCACTAATAGCCAGCAGTTAAAATCAGCTAAGAAAAATGGTTCATTAGCAAAAGAATGTGCAAAAAATGCTGCATCACTTTCAGCTGAATTGAAAAAAGCAAATAAAGAAATAACTGCTTTACAAAACATCAAAAGTAAACATGATGATGTTGTTAGTGCTTTAAATAATAAGCTCTCACTATTAAAAGCAAAACAATTAGAGCTTAACAATGATGCGCTAGCGTTAAACAAGAAATTAAGCAACCTTGAAACAACCAATACTGAGTTAAAAGAACTATTCATCCTAAAGGATTTTGAAGTAAATGGCGTAAAACCTTCTGAGTTAACAAAGCAGACAAATACCTATGTAGCGCCAAAAGAACTTAAAGGAAATAAAAAGATTTATGCTGTTCAGTTTGGCGTTTACATGCAAGTTCAATCACATGCTACATTAAAAGGATTAGATGAGGTATGGTACGAAACAACTGAACACGGAACCTATATTTACCTTTCAGGGCAATTTAAAAACCCACAAGAAGCAACAGCACATAAAAACAGTTTAGCATCTTTAGGATACCCTAATGCATTTGTAGTAACAATTACAAAATAAAAAAATGTCAGTAGCAAAAGGAGATTATAAAAAAGTAACGACACATACCCTAGCTGAAATGAAG
>Ga0206679_10001161_pt1 | contig 21781 bp, 17 predicted proteins | sample M110012015metaG_FD_155464 | JGI IMG/M metagenome (GOLD analysis project Ga0206679, IMG submission 155464) | Ammonia-oxidizing marine archaeal communities from Monterey Bay, California, United States - M1 100m 12015 | ecosystem: Environmental > Aquatic > Marine > Intertidal zone | place: USA... | reverse complement strand
TATTTGAACAAATTCAAAAATTAGGGTACACCAAAGTAAGAATTGACGGAACTATTCAGGATATTACACCGGGCTTGAAGCTGGACCGGTATAAGATTCATGACGTGGAAATAGTCGTCGATAGATTTTCAACTGACCAGGTGGATGAAAAAAGAATTTATCAGTCACTTAAAACATCATTCCACATTGGCGATGACATTGTAATGATTTATGATTATAAAAATGAAGAAATCAAAAGCTTTAGCCGAAACCTGGTATGTCCTAGCACAGGGATAAGCTACCCAGATCCAGAACCGAATCTGTTTTCTTTTAATTCACCTTATGGTGCATGTCCTGACTGCAATGGTATTGGGAAAAATAAAGTAGTCGATTTCGACAAAGTTATTCCCACTAAAAATAAATCAATACGAGATGGAGGAATTGAACCTCTTGGTAAATATCAATCTAATTGGATCTTTCAGGAGATTAGTCAAATCCTCGACAATACAAAGTTTTCACTTGACACACCAATTAAGAGTTTAGATCCTGAAATTTTGTCTGTAATTCTTAAAGGTACAGATGGCTTTATTACGGATGGGGAAAAAGAGTTTGAAGGGGTTCTTCCTTTTCTAAAAAGGCATGCACAGGATAGCTCCAAAAAAATTAAACGATGGGCTGAAACCTTTACGACAACTGAAGTCTGCGCCATATGTACAGGAAGCAGATTAAATGAAAATGCCAGGTATTTTAAAATCGCAAATAAGAATATCTGTGAAGTTTCTGAGCTAAGCCTGTCTGAATTATACACGTGGACATCTGAAATAGAACAGGTATTTACTGAGAATCAAAAAAAAATAGCGCAGGAAATTTTGAAAGAAATTAATTCAAGACTCGGGTTCATTTTAGATGTTGGCCTCAATTATTTGACATTGAACAGACCCTCTAAAACTCTTTCTGGAGGCGAAGCCCAAAGAATTCGTTTAGCGACTCAAATAGGCAGTGAGCTCATTAATGTGTTGTACATTCTCGATGAGCCCTCTATAGGGCTGCATCAAAGAGACAACAGTAAACTCATTCAATCACTGAAAAAACTCCAGAAAAATGGAAATTCGATTATTGTAGTGGAACACGATAGGGAAATTATGGAATCTGCTGATTTAATAGTAGATATAGGCCCAAAAGCAGGTATACACGGCGGGCAAATTGTTTCTTCTGGAACTTTTAAAGAGCTTATTCATTCAGAATCTATCACGGGGAAATACCTAAATCGGGAATTGAACATTAAGGCCCCAAAAAAAATCAGAAAAGGAAATGGAGAATTCTTGAAGCTCACGGGCGCTCGAGGACATAACCTTAAAAATATTCAAATCAAAATCCCACTGGGAACATTCGACTGTAATACCCGAGTAAGCGGAAGCGGAAAATCGAGCTTAATTAATCAGACCTTAGTCCCTTTATTATTCCAAAAAATATATAAAAGCCCAAGGTCTTCTCTTTCTTTCGACACCCTTGATGGCACTGAAAATATTGACAAAATTGTTGAAATTGATCAGAATCCAATAGGTCGAACACCCAGATCAAACCCCGCTACTTATACTAAGGTTTTTGATGATATAAGACAACTATTTGCATCCTTACCAGAGGCTCAAATTAGAGGATATAAACCAGGCAGGTTTTCGTTTAATGTTTCTGGAGGGAAATGTGAAACCTGTAATGGCGGAGGAATGAAATTAATTGAAATGAACTTTTTACCTGACGTATATGTCGAATGTGAAAGCTGCCAGGGAAAAAGATACAACCGGGAGACATTACAAGTGAAATTCAAAGGGAAGTCTATATCAGATATCTTAAATATGACTATTGAAAATGCAACTCACTTTTTTGAAAAGCAACCTAAAATAAAGCATAAAATCAATACGTTAATGGATGTTGGACTAGGGTATATAAAGCTCGGACAGTCCTCTACTACCCTATCTGGCGGAGAGGCACAGAGAATAAAATTAGCCAGTGAATTATCAAAAAAATCTACCGGGAAAACCATTTATATTCTGGATGAACCCTCGACTGGGCTTCACTTTGAAGATATTAAACAGCTGCTGTCAGTCCTTAACTCATTAGTCCATGAAGGCAATACAGTACTTGTTATAGAGCACAATCTGGACATTATAAAATGTGCTGATCATATTATAGATATTGGTCCAGAAGGAGGACACAATGGCGGAGAGGTGCTATTCTGTGGTTCTCCAAAAGAACTAATTCAAAAAGCCATGCCGATTTCCTACACTGCGAAATACTTAAAAAAAGAAGTTTTATAGTATAATGAAGAACAATTATTCATCCTAGGTCAAATAATTAAATTAATTTTGTCCTATCTTTAATTTAGACAAATTAGAATTATGGCTTTAGAAATTACAGATTCAAACTTTGACGAATTAGTGCTCAAATCCGATAAACCAGTGGTTGTTGACTTTTGGGCAGAATGGTGTGGCCCGTGTAGAATGATAGGCCCGCTTATTAATGAGATGTCAAAAGAATATGAAGGAAAAGCACTTATTGGCAAAGTAAATGTGGATCAAAACGCAAATGTTTCTGCACAATTTGGTGTCAGAAGTATTCCAACCGTCTTATTCATTAAAAATGGAGAAGTTGTGGACAAATCAGTTGGAGCAGTTCCTAAGTCTACTTTGGAATCGAAGCTGGAAGCGCTTTTGTAGAGTTGTTATAGCAAGGAGTATATCCTCAGGGATAAGCACGTCCTTTGGAGTTTACTTTCTACATTCTTAATCATATATCTTTATGAATTCATTTACCAGAAGACTTTTGTACTACGGAATCGGATTTGGTATTGGACTCATATTTGTATTTTTTTTCTTCAATAATAGAGGATGTTCGTGGCTTCCAGAAAATAGAGTTAAAGAGGTCGTATCACAGAGAATAATTTTTATTTCTGAAAGAAATCTTCCAGTTCTCAAAAAGCTTGGAATAAAGGAAAACGAGATTGGGGCGTATATAAAAAATGCTGAAGTTTATTTTTCAAAGAGCATTAAAAATACAAACCCAAAAATTTACCATTTCGAAGGGCCGACAAGAACAAATGATAATTTCGTTTGTCAAATCGTACTCTATGACGATTCTTTTATTTGTGAATTAGTACCTAATCAACATTCATCCAAAAATGCCGCTCCCTCAAATAAAGGATATGGTAAACCCGTTCGCTTTCCAAAAGAAGGCAACTTTTTTTACTCCGACTCTACGAGATATACTATTTGCAAAAGAAAAGCGTTAGGTATCATAGAAGACAGTACTTTAATGTCCTATTTTCGTCAATCTGGTCGAATTGATTTGTTAAATTCTAATTTGAGAAGCAAACCAAAACCTGAACATCGACTCATTTTTAAGGATGAAAAAGGTATTGAAATTGGATTTAAAGCGACCTATTATAAAGAGAAAGCAAAAGTAATTTTCTTTGAATATGATGGAGAAGACTGTAATTGAATTAAAGAACTGTCATTGAATTAAATTGAATTATACCCATTGGCGTCAATATTTAATTGTAAAATCATGCTGTATACACATTCACTTTTTATATTTTTGAGCAATGGAATTTACAGCTGAACAAATTGCTGGCATACTTGAAGGTGAAATTCAAGGGAATCCTAATGCGGTCGTAAATGACCTCAGCAAAATTGAAGAAGGTAGAAAAGGAACTTTATCCTTTTTATCAAATCCTAAATATGAAGAATATATTTATGGAACTGAGTCTAGTATTTGTATAGTCAACAATACCTTTAATCCACAGAAAGATCTTCCTGAAAGTCTCACGCTAATCAAAGTTGACGATGCCTATGCCTGTTTTGCAAAATTATTGGAGTTATATGGCAATTTATATCAAAAGCAAAGTGGTATTGAAACTCCTTCTTTTATTGATGAGAGTGCGTCAATAGGGGAAAATTGTCACATAGGTGCATTTTCTTATATCGCTAAAAATGCAACAATCGGAAATGATGTTGTGATTTACCCAAATACATATATCGGAGAAAATGTGACTGTAGAAAGTGGCACAAAGATCTATCCCAATGTCATCGTATATCAGGATTGTAAAATTGGTAAAAACTGTATCATTCATTCTGGCAGTGTTATTGGTTCGGATGGATTTGGTTTTGCTCCAAACGAGAAAGGGGAATTTCAGAAAATACCTCAAATCGGTAATGTAGTCATTGAAGAACAGGTAGAAATTGGATCAAATGTATCAATTGACAGAGCAACAATGGGATCAACTTTTATTCGAAAAGGAGTGAAAATAGATAACTTATGTCAAATCGCCCATAACGTGGATGTAGATGAAAATTCTGCTATGGCAGCTCAGGTAGGAATTGCAGGGTCCAGTAAAATTGGTAAAAACGTATTAATTGGTGGTCAGGCCGGAATTAGCGGTCATTTAAAAATAGCCGATCAAACTAAAATTGTGGCTCAATCCGGTATTCCTTCTACTGTTAAAAAAGCTCAAACCCTGATGGGATCTCCAGGAATTCCTCTAGACGATTTTAAAAAGTCATACTTTGGTTTCCGAAGATTGCCGCAATTACTAAAGAAAATCCAAGAATTAGAAAACAAAATTGAATCCTTAACAAAATAGAAACCATGTCTGAGAAACAAAGAACCTTAAAAGGTGCTGTTAAACTGAGTGGAATTGGTCTTCATAGCGGTCTTAAAGTCAATATAGAGATCCATCCGGCTGCAGAAAATCACGGATACAAGTTCCAAAGAATCGATTTAGACGGAAAGCCTAAAATTAACGCTGATGTGGATTTAGTTGTTTCAACTGAAAGAGGTACTACCCTTGAGCAAAATAATGCCAGAATTCACACCGTAGAGCACGTTCTTGCCGCCTTATATGGCTGCCAGGTAGATAATGCCCTGGTTTGTGTCGATGGTCCGGAAATACCTATTATGGATGGAAGCTCATTAAAATTTGTGGAAGCCATAGAGAAAACAGGCTACGCTGATCAATCCGCTGAAAGGAAATATTTTGAATTAACAGAAAATATTCCCTGGGAAGACGAAGAAAGAGGAGTAGAATTCTTAGCCATTCCGGATGTCAATTACAGATTAACTGTAATGGTCGATTATCAATCACCTGCACTAGGAACTCAGCATGCCAGTATGTATCATATTGGAGAATTTAATTCAGAAATTTCTAAATGCAGAACTTTCGTGTTTTTGAAAGAATTGGAATATTTAGCAAAAAATGACCTCATAAAAGGTGGAGACCTCGATAATGCAATCGTAATGGTTGAAAGACCGGAAGTTTCTCAAGAAGAATTGAATAAACTGGCAAAACTGCTGGGAAAAGAAGACTTAAAAGTAAGCGTTGACGGGATCGGTACTTTAAATAGTACCAAGCTCCAATTTGAGAATGAACCAGCACGTCATAAATTACTTGATATTGTTGGAGATTTAGCTCTTATAGGAAGGCCTATAAAGGCACATATTTTGGCTGCCAGACCAGGGCATTATGGAAATGTGGAGTTTGCTAAGGTGCTTAAAGCACAAATTAAAAAGCAACAGTCTATAGGAAAGGATTTCGACCTAAGCAAAGAACCTTTATACGACATAAACGACATTGAAAAAATGCTGCCTCATCGCTTCCCTTTTCTCATGGTGGATAAAATCATGGAAATAAAAGAGGATTCGATTTGGGGCATTAAGAACATCACTATGAACGAACCTGTTTTCACCGGTCACTTTCCTGGAAACCCAGTATTTCCAGGTGTTCTATTGGTTGAAGCCATGGCGCAAGTGGGTGGAATTTTCGCATTAAGCAAAGTGGATGAACCTCACCTCTACTCTACTTATTTTATGAAAATAAACAATGTGAAATTTAAACAAAAAGTTCTTCCAGGCGATTCTGTCGTTTTTGAATTGACTCTGATGTCTCCTATTCGTAGAGGATTAGTGGAAATGTCAGGTAAAGCATATGTGAACGGGAAAGAAGTCGCTGAATCTGAAATGCTTGCCCAAATTGTTAAAGACAAGGTATAATGAATATTAGTCCTTTAGCTTCTGTACATCCCAAAGCATCGATAGGTGATCAGGTTGTTATTGAACCTTTCGCACATATCCATGAAGATGTAATTATAGGAGAAGGAACCAAGATCCACTCTAATGTTGTTTTGTATTCAGGAACCAGAATTGGAAAACACTGTGAGGTATTTCCTGGTGCCGTAGTGGGCGTCATTCCACAGGACTTAAAATTTGAAGGAGAATATACGCTTGTCGAAATAGGCGATCATACGGTAATTAGAGAGTGTGTAACAATACACCGAGGAACAAACGACATGAAAGCTACCAGAATTGGGTCACACTGTTTGCTGATGACATACGTCCATGTAGCTCATGATTGTCAAATTGGAAATCACGTGATTCTCGCGAGTTATACAGGTCTCTCAGGGCACGTAATAATTGATGATTATGCCATTTTAGAAGGCAAAGTAGCAGCTCAACAATTTACTCATATAGGAAAACATACTTTTATAGGTGGAGCGTCACTTATCAGAAAAAATGTACCACCCTACATCAAAGCTGCCAGAGAGCCGCTGACCTTTGCTGGAGTGAATTCCATAGGTCTCAGAAGACGAGGATTTGAAGAAGAAACTATACGCGAAATAGAGGACCTGTACAGGGTGCTCTTTATTCAAAACAGCAACATTTCCAAAGGAGTTAAGGCCATTGCAGAAAACATGGATGAAACGGAGACAAGAGACGAAATACTCGATTTTATTAATTCTGCAGAGAAGGGTATTATTAGAGGCATGATTTAGATGTTTAAAAGAGGAGATAAAATTGAATTTGATATCACCGACTACGCATTTGGAGGAAAGGGAATTTCAAAAATAAATACCGATTCTGAACGTACACTGGTCTTTATCCCAAATACTTTTCCAGGACAAAGAGTACAGGCCATCATTTCATCCAAAAAGAAAAAACACACTGAAGCAAAGCTTATTGAGATTATTTCAAGATCTCCAATTGAAATTCTAAGTGAATATCAAGAAATATCTGGAGCTCCTTATATCTTCATTCCGGTTCACGAACAGGAAAAAGTAAAGAAACAGTCAACTATTGATACTTTCTCCAGGCTTTCAGGCATCAAAAATGTTCCTGAGCTTTTTGATGAATTTATTTCTGCTCCGGATCACTATTACTACAGAAATAAAATGGAATACAGTTTTTCCTGTATAGAACACTGTTTAATCAGCGATAAAGAAATCGATAATGCATTTGCCTTAGGTTTTAAAAGAAGAGGCACCTGGTGGAAAGTAGAGAGCTTAAATAAGCCTTCTGGTCTTTTTGATAAGGAATGGGAAGAGAAACTCAAAGATATCCGAACATATCTGAAAAACACCGAGCTTCCAGCGTGGCATCCTCCTCAAAAGAAAGGATTCTTTAGACATATCGTAGTTAGAAAATCATTCATGACAAACGAATTGCTCATCAATTTGGTGACCTCTTCAAGTAATATGGACCAATTTAACATCAACGATTTTGCTGTTTTGCTGAAAGATTTATTTGGAAAGAGAATTGCTGGATTAATACATACCATTAATGATAATGTGGCTGACAGAGCAAAAATAGAAAATGGAAATAGCTCACTTATTTTTGGAAGCCCTGTGATTGAAGAAACTATACTTGGATTGAAATTCCAGATTAGCATGGAGAGCTTTTTTCAAACCAATCCAAAATGCGCGGAACGATTGTATTCTAAAGCTCTGGATTATGTATTTGAAGATGATTTACCCAAGGGAAAGGTAGTCATGGATTTATTTTGCGGAACAGGAACAATAGGTCAGCTTTTGTCACAAAGAAATACTGAAATTCAGATCATTGGCGTAGATATAGTGGAACAGGCTATAGAAGACGCAAAAAGAAATGCCGCAACGAATTCAATTGATAATATACAGTTTTTTGCCGCGGATGCAGGTAAATTTTTAAAGCAGCATCCTGAATTTCAAGGTAAAATAGAAACGATCATACTTGACCCTCCAAGAGCTGGCATTGCACCAAAAACACTACAAAAGGTAATTAATTTAGGTGCGCGGAATATCATTTATATCTCATGTAATCCTTCCACCCAGGCCAGAGATACAGCAACACTTGTTGAAGCCGGATTTCAGTTGGAAAAATACAGTTTAGTTGATCAATTTCCCCATACAGGTCATATCGAATCCATTGCAAAATTCAAGAAATCATGAATGTCGAAATCATATCAATAGGTGACGAATTGCTGATAGGCCAAACAGTAAATACCAATGCCTCTTGGATTGGACATGAACTATCCTCCAATGGAGCCCGGGTATTAAAAGCTATATCCATTTCGGATCAAAAAGAGGAAATTCTTAACAGCCTTTCGGCTATTGGATCAAATACGCAATGTGTACTTATTACCGGCGGTCTTGGGCCTACAAAAGATGATATTACAAAGCACTGCTTATGTGAATTTTTTAATACAACTCTGAAAGTTCATCAACCTACCCTGGAAAAAATCATTGATTATTTTTCTAAAAGGAACCGACCTATGCTGGAAACCAATCGAAAACAGGCTGAGCTTCCAAAAACATGTGAAATTCTTGAAAATAACTACGGAACTGCTGCTGGAATGTGGTTTGAACACGATAATGTAATCTATATAAGCTTACCCGGTGTCCCTTATGAAATGAAAGGCATTATGACCGAAGAAGTTCTTCCCAGGTTAAAATCGCGTTTTGAATTAAAATCCTTGTACTATGTAACGGCTTTGACACAGGGCATAGGTGAATCTTTTCTTGCTGAGGAAATTAAGGAATGGGAAAATAAAGTATTTGAGGAAAATTTAGCCTTAGCCTACCTGCCCTCTCCTGGTATTGTTAAGCTCAGGGTTTCATCTTACAATGGGGAAAAAGACCGTTCTAAAATTAAGCAGCTCTTTGATGAGCTTGAAACCATTATACCCAAATATCTTTATGGCTATCAGCCCGATACCTTACCATCTGTAATAGGACAACTACTTAAGAAAAATCAATGGACCATCGGGACTGTGGAAAGCTGTACTACTGGTCTTCTTGCCAGTTATATTACGAGCATCTCTGGATCATCAGAATACTACCAGGGCTCCATTCTGACCTACTCAAATGAGCTCAAAACGAAGCTGGCCAAAGTCTCTGTAAACAGTATTGCAGAACACGGTGCAGTAAGTGAAACCGTAGCTATAGAAATGGCACAAGGAGGGCGAGAAGTTTTAGATGTGGATGTTTGTATTTCTACAACAGGGATTGCAGGACCAACAGGAGGAACAGAGGAAAAACCAGTAGGCATGGTTTGGGTTGCAATCGCCACTAAAGACGGGGCCATCACCAAAAAATTTCAGTATGGTGAGCACAGAGAACGAAATATTCATATGACCGTGCTAAGTGCCTTAAATTTACTTAGAAACTCCTTGAAAGCCTAAATCACCTGCCCTTCCCCTCAATTTTATAGGTGTACTGAATACTGATTGTTCTCGGCGGCTCAATTTTCAGTGGGCGTAAGGAATAAGAACGATTTAAAATATTACTTCCAATCAATGCCAGCTTGTGCTCATCCGAAAAATTAAATGAAATTCGTGTATCAAATATCCAATTTCCAAATCGATGAGAATTAAAAAAGTCCATATACTGTAAATCCTGTAATACTTCGATATCTGTTGTAAATTCTTCGAAATCCTTGATAATGGCATCCATATTTACAATTTTGGAGAAATACTTGGCACTTGCTCCAATAGAGATTTTATTTTTCCAGGTATACTCACAGTCAAGCTTGACATTATGCAAAAAGCGATATTTAAGAATTCCTTTTGAACCATCCAAAGAAGTAGAATTGTAACTGAATTGACGTTGATTTGAATCTATGGCATATACGTATTCAGGAGTTAATGTCTTCGGAACAATATAGTTATACCCCATTAAAAATGTCATTTTACTGTTCTTTTTAATCTCTGCAAATCCCATAAATGACACATCAAGTCCCACCACTCTGGATTCTCCTGTATTCAAGAACATAAAACCAGCACTCGAACCCATTTCCTGTACTGAGGTCATTTCATTCCAGATTCCAAACATGTACTCTATAGTGTTTTGATATTCCTGCCAGAAAGCCGCAATATCAAGATATCCATACAGCCCTCCGAATTTTAACCCCTGCTTGATTCCCACCTCAGCGTTCCAGCTACTCTCCGGTAATAAATCAGGATTTGGAAATACGCCAAAATTACCTACTCCGGTTCTGATAAACCTCTCTGTGATCGTAGGAAAACGATAACCCTGACCATAAGATGCCCGAATATATGTTTCCTGGTAAATTTTTAAACTTGAACCTGCTCTAAATATTGGTTTAAGAGCAGTGATGGAATCATTGAGCTGAAAATACTCCAATCTACCACCTGCAGAAAGTGTTAAAACCTTTTTAAGCTTAGACTCAATTTGAGAATAAGCTGATACATTTAGCATTTTATTGTTCGGAGTTCCTGAACCCATATAAATATTTGCATATGAGTTGGTGTAAGTAGTAGTCAGTCCTCCCACGAACTCCAAATTCTTAAACTCCTTGTATTTCTTCTTAAACATATAGTCCCCATAATAAGTAGTGGCATTGTTTGATTGATTTGCACTCATCTCATTGTCCACACGCAACACTCTACCACGCAAATAGTGTTTTCCATCTGTGCCCGTAAAAAAGTGAATGAATGGATCAAGATTAAAAATCACCTGATCCTGTAAAAAGATCGCCCCCGGATAGGCTCTATACAGCCCAGATGAATCATTTAACCAGGCGAGAGGCATGTTTGTATGCATTTTCATAAAATTTCCATTCAGACCATAGCTCAGTCCTTTAATTTTTTTGGACCGGTATCTTAAATTGAAATTTACTCTGGCTCTTTTAGAAACTAAATCGTCTTCAGAAAAATCTGTAATAGTATCCGGAAAAACAGTGGCAACTATTGAATCAGTAATCGGCGGCCCTATATAGCCATGGTCATAATTGAGATTCCCTCCAATTACAAAATCCAGATTGCCCAGCATTTGAGAATGCAAAAAATTCACTCCAAATATTCCTGGATATTTATTCCACCAGGTTGAATTCTCCTGATTTGGTTCAGAATATAAGCCCGTATAAAGATTGATTTTAGTTTTAGGTTTTGAGGTAGGATACGCTGTTCTAATATTCACTGAGCCCGAAAGAGCTGAGCTACCCGACAACACTGATGCTGCTCCTTTTACAACTTCAATCTGACTGATGTTCTCCACGGGAATAAAGCCCCATTCCGGTCTTCCAGCATCACCCGAAAGCATAGGCATATCATCCACAATCACTGCCACCTTAGACCCCACCCCAAAAGTAAAGCCGCTTCCTCCTCGGATCTGAGGTTCTCCATCCAATATATTTAATCCCGGAGTCTGATCTAAAGCTGTTTCAATACTTCTTGTATTCTTGTTTTCGATGAGCTCAGGTTTTAATACAATCATTGTAACCGTTTGTTCTTCGATGGGTTTATCAAATTTACCCACTTTAACATCAACCTGTTTGAATTCTTTTATGTACGAAAACAAGGTGAAATTGACCTCTTTGTCTTCATTAGCTTGAAGGGTTATTGTTATCGTATCGGACTTCATGCCAGTGTATCTGCATATCAATTTACACTCGCCTGATGGTACAGTCAATTGATACGCCCCTTCAATATCCGCAAGAGCACCAATAGAAATATCTGACCTATATATAACAGATGCACCTATAAGAACTTCGCCGGCATCATCTACTACTTTTCCATGAATCTTTGAATCATTTTGTCCATAAAAGGCAAAACCATAGATTGTGCAAAAAATACCGCATAGAAGTCTCTTCATTCAATTCTAATCAGAAATAATCTTCGAACTTCCCGTTTTATGGGAAATAATGAACATTCCTGGATTTAATATAAGTCCTTTTATTGATTCAGCTGATCCCGTTACAATTTCTTTTCCCGTCAAATCATAAACTATCACAGTTTCATCTGCGTTAAATTCGTTAGAAAAGTGAAGGCCTGATGCACTATTGTACCCAATCCAACGACTATTGCTTTCGATTTCTAAACCTACGGCTGAATTGTAAATCAATTCCACATCATCTATGAAAACCTCATCGCCTGCAGATCCTCCACCAGGAACCTTGTTGGTAGTAAATGTGATTAAAATAAATTTTGCAGTCGTAGAAGGACCCACATAATCAAAAGGGACTGATTTCCTTTCCCATCCATTAGTTGTCCCATAATTTAACCCAGCTGTCGCCACAGTATATGGAGCCGAAGCAGCATCAATCGGATCTCTAAAATTATATTCATCGTGTATTATGGCATGAATTCTCGCTGAATCAGCATTATTGCCAGCATTAAACTGAACCCAAAATACAATAGAGTCAGGCATAGTAGTAAGTATCTGGGAGAAATCACTATCAGTCGTATTGGTGAAATTATAATTATCAGTACTACTGGGTGTACTACTGCCCATATTGATTCTGCCAAGTGTCAAATTACCATTGGCTACGATACCAAGTACACTATTAGAAAAAACCCGCACACTGTACATCCCGCTTGAAGCAGCTGGTACATCTGAAGACTGTTCGACCTGCTGTGAACCAAAAAATGCAAGACCGCCTGTGGCTGTCATGAAGCTGTTCCAATTTGTCGGCTCTTCTGTAGAACTTCCAAGGTTGTCCCAATCTTCCATTGAGCCATTGTCAATTTGCTGAGAGAATAAGGTAGCTGCGAAAATTAAAGACAAAAAGAGGGTGTAAAATTTATTCATGTTATAGAGTTTTATTTAAACAAATATAACTAAATACTCAAATCAATATGAGCAGCTTTGAGAAGTTCATGATATAAGAGATGAAATCAGGTTTCAATGCGTACTTCAAGTAAGGCATTTCATTAACTTTACATTTTATTTATCAATAAATGTCTGATAAACTGCCCGTAATGGAAAGCTTTCTCACCATTCAAGGTGAAGGGTATCACACTGGAACACCTGCCTATTTTGTGAGATTTGGAGGATGCGACGTAGGCTGCGTATGGTGTGATGTGAAAGAAAGCTGGGATGCCAGCAATCATCCCTTATTTACCATCAGTGAAATCTTAAATCAAATTAATGATTCAAATGTAGAACTTGTCGTATTAACCGGTGGTGAGCCGGCCATGTACGATTTAACCCAGCTCAATAAACAGATCAAAAAGCTAAAAAAGACCATTGCTATAGAAACTTCTGGTTGCTATGACTTGAGCGGTGAGGTTGACTGGTATACCTTTTCTCCAAAGAAATTTAAAAAACCCGTTGACGAAGCATACCAAAAAGCAAATGAGCTTAAAGTGGTCATTTACCATAAATCCGACCTGGAATGGGCACTACAACACGCTAAAAAAGTAAGCAGAGGTTGTCTGTTATACCTTCAGCCGGAATGGTCTAAAAAGGATGCTTTAATGGATGAAATTATAGCATTCACAAAACGTAACAAAGGATGGAAAATATCGTTACAAACTCATAAGTATATGAATATTCCTTAATTGACTTAAATGAAATTTCAGCTACTTTTTTTTCTTTCACTCTCCTGTTTGCTGGTTTCTTGTGCAACAGCGCAATTTGGCTATTCCTCCAAGAGCAAAAAGGCGATTAAACTGTTTGAAAAAGCAAGAAAAATTCCTAGAGAATCTTTTGATGAAACCACCTTTGGACCTAACTATAAAGGGGCAATTGAAGTGTTAAAGCAAGCCATCAAAAAAGATCCAAATTTTTGGGAGGCTCAATTATTGATTGGTGAATTCTATGAATATTTACTAGATTATGAGCTGGCAATTGCCTATTACGAAAAGGCCGTTGAAATTAATCCAATGCACAGTAAATCCGGTTCAACGTACTGCTATTTAGCCAATCTCAATTTGGCATTAGGTAATTATGATCAGAGTATAAAATATGCCGATATATTTTTAAAAAACCCGAACGCCAGTCAGGTTTTAACAGCTCAGACCTATAAAATTAAGAGAAGTGCTGAATTTGCCAGACATGCCATTAAAAATCCAAAACCATTTAATCCAGTCAATCTGGGACCAGGTGTAAATACAGAATTGCCTGAATACTACCCCGCACTTACTGTGGATGGCAGGACCATTTTATTTACTCGCTTGATTCCAGGAATGGCCCCGGATCATCAAAATCAGGAAGATTTTTTCATCTCTTATCGTAATGAATCTGGAAATTGGGGACGATCGTTTTCGATGCCAAAAAACATCAATACGTCGAACAACGAAGGTGCACCTACCTTGTCCGCAGATGGACGTAATCTTGTATTTGTCGCTTGTGCTGATCAAACGGGCTCATATTACGGTGAAAACAGAAGCGGTAAAGGAAGCTGCGACTTATTTTATGCTAAAAAAATTGGAAACACCTGGTACGGGCCAATAAATCTTCCAGGGTATGTCAACAGCAGCAATTGGGAATCTCAACCCTCTCTATCTGCCGATGGAAAAACCCTATATTTTGTAAAAGGGATAAAAGGCAGTAAGAACAACAACAGCGATATATATGTTTCCCATCTTCAAGAGGGCGGAATATGGGGCCCTCCACAGAGGCTTCCAGATTATATCAATACGCCTAACACGGAAGAGTCGGTCCACATTCATCCGGATGGAAGAACCTTATATTTCGCATCTAAAGGTCATCCCGGAATGGGAGGGTCAGACTTGTATGTTACACGAATGAATCCTAACGGAGAATGGTCAACACCAGAAAACCTGGGTTATCCAATCAACACCAAATTCGATGAAAATTCATTAATGGTATCTGCAGAAGGTGAGATTGCCTATTTTGCTTCCAATCGGGAAGGCGGATATGGAGACCTTGACATCTATTCTTTTAAATTACCAAAAGATGCGCAAGCTACCAAGACTTTGTATTTTGATGGATTTGTATACGACAGATTGACGAAAAAGCCTCTTCCTGGCTTATTCGAGCTTTTTGATTTATCCAATGGAGAAAGAATCATTGTTTCCGAAGCGGATGAAGTCACAGGTACATTTATGGTTCCTTTACCTATAAATAGAAATTATGCAATTTCTGTAACTTATCAAGGATATCACCCCTACTCACTTAATTTTGATCTATCTGATGTCAGTCAAACTGATAGCTATCATATTGATATACCATTGAACAAACCAGTTGATGCAAATCTGGACAGTAATCTTATTTCAAATGTGGAGGAAAACATTTTTAAAAATGTATTTTTTGATTTCAATAAGGCAAAGCTCAGAAAAGAATCTCAAATTGAGTTGAATTTATTTGCCACCTACCTTAGAGAAAACAAAGACATTAGAATTGAATTAGGTGGGCATACAGATTCTAGAGGTGATGAACAAAAAAACTTAACTTTATCTAAAGAAAGAGCCGCTGCAGTGTATGAGTATCTGATTGAAAATGGTGTTTCTGCAGCTAGAATGACTTATAAAGGATACGGCTCATCAGATCCGATATTCTCAGATGAAGCGATAGAGAAATTAAATAATTCATCTGAAAAAGAAGCGGCACATCAGCAAAACAGAAGAACCGTATGGCGGGAAATCTTATAATATCAATATTCAGGTTAATTCGGCCGATTAACATAGGTATAATTCTGGCTACAATGATTGGTGTTTTATACACGCTTTCTTCTGACAATCCCGTAATTCACATTAATAGATATGACTTCTCTTTGCTTCTTTTATCTACGGCTTTAATTGCCGGAGCCGGGAATATGATCAATGACTATTTTGATGTTAAGGCTGATCGCGTGAATAAGCCTGATCAGCTGATAATTTCAAAACATGTGAAAAGAAGATGGGCCATTATTCTTCATTGGAATTTTAATTTTGCAGCACTCATTATTTCGATTTATTTGAGTAGTAAATACAGCACCTTTTGGTATGTTTTCATCAATCTTTTAGCTATAAATGCACTGTGGTTTTACAGTGTCTACTTTAAGAAAAAAATATTCCTTGGGAACTTGTTAATAGCCATTTTAACCGGATTTATTCCTCTTTTAGCTTTGAGCTTTTTTGTGTTTGCCAAGGACAGCGGGATTTACTATCAATTAAAAGGTCACTGGTATGAACACCCACATTTTCATATCATATACCTCCTTTCTTTTTTCGCAATGATGCAAAATCTGGCCAGAGAAATTTGCAAAGACATTACAGATATTCCTGGAGATCGAAAAATATATGTTAAATCCATACCAATGAAATATGGATTGACGACAACAAAAATCATCATCGGAGTAATTTTAACTGTACAGCTTTTATGTTTGATTGCAGCACATGAAATGTATGATTTACATATAAGCACAACAATATATTACATGTTGTTGGCTGCACTGAGTCTGAATTGTATCATCATTCTTTTAATGAGTAAAAATTCTCTTTTTTTGAAATACACTCAGCCTCTACTTAAAATTAGTATGATTATTGGCTTGAGCACTTTATTTTTATGATATGGATATTATTCTAGGCTCAGGATCACCAAGAAGAAAAGATCTGCTTCTTCAAATGGGTATCGAATTCTCCGTCATTATTCCTGATGCTAATGAGTCCTTTAATTCTGATACACCCATCTATGAGGTAGCACCAGAAATTGCTAAAAGAAAGGCAGAGTCGCTAATTCAAAATATGAAATCGGATCAAATATTAATTTGTTGTGATACTGTAGTGATTCATCGCGGTCAGATTCTTGGAAAACCAAATAACCGGGAAGATGCAAAAAACAGTCTTGAAAGATTATCAGGTGATACCCATGAGGTAATGAGTGCAGTTTGTATGTATCAACATGAAGAATGCATTGAATTTAACGAAATCACACGGATAGAATTCGATACAATAAGCAAAGAGGATATTGAATTCTATATCAATAAATATAAACCTTTCGACAAAGCTGGATCGTACGGGATACAGGAGTGGATTGGATTGATTGGTGTAAAAAGAATGGAAGGAAGCTACAGCAACGTAATTGGGCTTCCTACCCAAAAACTATTTCACGCCTTAAACAAATGGGGAGTACGTCCCTATTGAGAATGATCGCAAATTACACTATTACTCGAACATAGGCATTTCGAATTCAACTCTTCGACATTTAGCGTCCTGTAATTCCTCATCATCAACGCTTGGAGCAATTTCTCTGCTTTTTTCTGTATCTCTATGAGATTTCACTGTAATTCTTGATTCATCAATTCCGTTCGCCAAGAAAAATCTTTTTACATAATTGGCCCGAACCATACCCATGTCGCTAAATTCTTCTTTAGTATCTCCGAATTCTTCTTCCTTCGAATCCGAATGACCATGTACCTCAATTGTTCTTTTAGGATTGCTCTTTAACACGCCAACAATAAATTTTAGGCTTTCTTTTGAATTAGGCGTAAAATCCTTTTTACCGAATCCATAAAACAGCTCCTGGGCATGTATTTTTTCTTCTACGGTCATGGATTCCTCAATATGAATTGCTTTAGTGTATATAAGATGAGAATACTCCTCTTTATGAGCCGTTTGGTTTGTTACTGCGCATTGACACTCCTCCTCACTATCTATCTGCTTCACAGTAACATTATCTACGTAATAGTAGGCATGCTTTAATGACTCCACATCCGAATTTTTTGGTTTTTTGACCGTCATATAATGTGTTTTGTCATTTTTGTCAAAATTCCCAATAGTAATAAATTTTTCATCTCCTTTCGCTGTATAAATCTCACAAATCTGATCCCACCCAAAAAATCCCTGATGAATTCTATTGTTTTTACCCCGAATCAAATTTTCCGGTGCATTAATAACACCCGATTTCGAGGATGGAGCTTCTTTGGTGAAATATGCACCAATATTGTTACAGGCAAATTTTGAAGATTCTGCTAATGATATTTTAAACTGAACACAATATTGCAATCCTTTTGAAAGAGTGGTGTTTCCTTTTCCTTTTATAAAAGGAATCGTTATATAACTTCTTAATGAAGATTCTCTTCCAGGACGATATGCCACAAATCCAGCATACAAATTTCCTCCATCCACATCACTTTGCTCCGTTCCAAAAACATTGTTTGGAACACCTGCTATTGTTCCAGCTCCTTTCTGAAATAAATCTGCAGAAATTTCCGTTGGTGAAAACACGCCATTGTCGAGAATAGATATCTCACCCAGTTCTGAAACCCGTTCATCATCCTGCAATTTCTCAAAAGTCATATTCAGCACATCTGAGCTAGTGGATTGTCCTTTTTTTCCTCTTTTTTGAGCAACAGCTATGTTGCTGGCAATAAATAATAAAAGAGTTAAACCAATAGATAAATTAAATTTCATAATTTTTGACTGTTTTAATAAAAGTTCTAACATTTTCAGGGTTAATATCCGGATAAACGCCGTGGCCCAAATTTACAATATGCCGACGACTTTTAAAAGATTTCAACATTTTTATAGTTGAGGCTTCAATATTTTCATGTGATGCATACAAAACACAAGGGTCTAAATTCCCTTGTAAAGTTTTAGTTTCTCCACACAATTTCCTTGCATTTTCAATGCTCGTATTCCAATCTAGGCCTATTGTAGAGCAGGAAAGATCCATTAAATTAGATAAAGAGCTGTAAGCGCCCTTAGAGAACACCGTAAACGGCTCTGTAAATTCCTTAACTATCTGCTGTATATATCTCATTCCAAATTCTTGATACTGCTCATGACCTAAAATCCCAGCCCATGAATCGAACAACTGAAGTGCATCTGCACCGTATTTGAGCTGAGCTTTTAGGTATTGAATAGTTACATTCGTAATTCGTTGTAGCAATTCGTGTGCCAATTCAGGATTCGTGTACAAGAGTTTCCTTGTTTGAGAAAATGTTTTTGAGCCTGAACCCTCCACCATATAACACAATACGGTCCATGGTGCCCCAGCAAATCCAATTAAGGGCACTGCTCCGTTTAATGACTTCTTAGTTAAAGCTATTGCTTCAAACACATAGCTTAAGCTCTCCTCGACATCAATATTCTGATTGAGATTCCTTACATCTTCTTCATTTCGTATTGTTTTTTCAAACCAGGGACCCTTTTTTTCAATCATCTGATATTTTAGACCCATAGCATCGGGAACAACCAGAATATCAGAAAAAATTATTGCGGCATCCACTCCTAAAAGATCAACAGGTTGAATAGTTACTTCACTCGCCAGCTCAGGAGTTTCAACCAATTCCTTAAATCCGGAAACACTGGAACGTACCGCCCGGTATTCGGGTAAGATCCTACCTGCCTGACGCATTAACCAGACTGGGTAACGCTCTATATCCTCTCCCCTGGATGCACGTAAATAAAGATCATTTTCGAAATTCATAAGGTGCAAATATATAAAGGAATGCTCACCATTGTATTATTGATAGGCCATTTCGTAATAAATAGCTGTTTGTTTTACTAAAATGCTTACAACCGAAGAATCCTCTGTATGCAGACAATGGAGAAGGATGAACAGCCCTTAAAATCAGATGCTTGGAGCTGTCTATCAAGTATTCCTTTGAGACAGCTTTTGATCCCCACAAGATAAAAACCACATGACTTTTATGCGCAGAAACCTCTTCTATGACTGCATCCGTAAATTGCTCCCATCCAATACCTTTATGGCTATTTGGTTTACCTTCTTCAACTGTTAGTACAGAATTCAAAAGCAACACGCCCTGCTCTGACCATCTTGTGAGATTGCCATTTGATGGAAGGCCTTGATTTAGATCATCGCTAATTTCTTTGAAAATATTATTCAGGCTCTTGGGGAAAGGTCGAACCTCATCTGTTACAGAAAATGACAATCCATGTGCATGACCCCTTGTAGGATAGGGATCCTGGCCAAGTATTACCACCTTTACAGACTCAAAAGGACATAAATTAAAAGCGTTGAAAATCTCCGGTCCTTTTGGAAATACACGACCTTTATTCTCTGAATAATACTTACGGACTTTTTTACTCAATTCTTGGAAATAAGGCTTCTCAAATTCTTGCTGTAAAACAGACTTCCACGAAGCTTCAATTTTAACCATTATTCCACTTTGATTAGAGCTGTCCAGAGCGAAATTTTTCCATTATCCATTCTTGGCCATACCGGACGAACTGTATTATTCAACGCGGCAATATTGAGATAATCACCAAAAAAAACATAGGCATTCGGTTCAAAAGGTCTTTCCGAGATTACTTCTTCAATAAACGTCTTTCCCCCGTCTTTGCTCATAGCCCAAACGACATCAGTAGCTTTAGTTTTTACTGACTTTCTGTAATAAACAAAATGCAGGTAACCATTACTTTTGTCTACTGTCATCCAGGTTAAAAAATGATTGTACTTATTGGATTCCTTATGAACGGATACGGGCTCACTCCAGGTAGTACCATCATCAAGCGAACGAGAGAAAACCACTGAAGTCAATCCGCTTTCATCGTCTTGAACAGACCAATTCAAATATAAATTACCATAGTATGGTGATTCCTGTGTATGGTCACTTATAAATACAGGTAAACCATTAGACCTGAAAAAATCTTCAACCTTGATATCCCATCCACCCTGATGATCAAATAATGGAAGCTCCTCTTTAAGCCAGGTTTGTCCTTTGTCCTTTGAAACCTGCAACATCAATCCTTTGGGACCACTCCAAACCACAAATAATTCTCCATTTCGACCGAATGATGGCATTGCTCCCTCCACGGTATTATCACCATCCAAGCAATCACCTCCAAATTTTGAGATTCGTTTAGGAATTGTCCATGTATCTCCATCATCCAGTGATTTTGAAAAAACAATAATTGAGCTGTCCTTTGGATTGTCAGAATCGTACACATCAAATTGTGTCCAAGTCATATAAATAACATTTGTGGCAGGGTCAATGACCACCCAGTGTTTGTCCTGGACTTTCTTGCCGTTTGGTTCTGGAGCTGAGCCGTCATTAAAGCTTTCATTAATCTTATTTGCCCTTTGACATACAATACGATCCAGATGGCTTGTTTTTGAATAAGAAGCAAGATGAAAATAAAAGAGATTCCCCTTTGAATTAAACTTCAAAACAGGATCTCCATATACACCATACGTACTTTTCATTCTTTTAGCTTTCCATGTCTCACCGCCATCTGTTGAATAATGATATCCATCGAGAATAGATCCAACCGCCACAAATTGATCGTTAGACGGATGTATATCTATGGAAGGTTCACATCCACTATAAGGATAGCTGTAATTTGCAAGGGGTATTTGTACATTTTTGAATTGAGCAGTTGCCTGACATGCAGAAACCAAACATAAAATGGAAAATATTTTAGCGCAGCCAGTAATTGTATAATTTGTTATTTTCATCAGAAACGTTTAAGTAAAACTTGTTTTTTGTTCGATTTGTCATGGTAAAACTTACGGAAAATAAGATTTCATCTCGAGAAATCAATAGCTCAATCGAATCGCCAGCGAGCATTTCCTTCATAATACTCTCCACATCCCCTTTATCAACACGGTATCCATTACAGGCTATAATCTCATCATTTACACTTAATCCAGCATCCTCGGCAGCTGAACCCGACCTGATTGATCTTATAATCGTCTTCCCGCCTGAACTTCGAAGCTGGGCGCCAAAATCGGGATAAGTGCTACTGGCATCACTGACATCCAATCCTACAAGTCCAAATATTTCTTTATACGGAGGTATCTCTGTGCCATCAATGTACTTCTCATAAAATTCATCCAGGTTTTCTCCT
>Ga0206679_10001159_pt1 | contig 21820 bp, 17 predicted proteins | sample M110012015metaG_FD_155464 | JGI IMG/M metagenome (GOLD analysis project Ga0206679, IMG submission 155464) | Ammonia-oxidizing marine archaeal communities from Monterey Bay, California, United States - M1 100m 12015 | ecosystem: Environmental > Aquatic > Marine > Intertidal zone | place: USA... | reverse complement strand
AAAATGGAACAAATGTTTCTTGGAGCATGAATGGAAAAATGCCATTTTTAATGAGTTTTATGACAATGTTTATTGAAGATATGGTTGGACCAGATTTTGAAAAGGGTTTGGCAGGATTAAAGGAAGTTTGTGAAAGTATCCCAGCTAAATCAATAGATTAACAATGGAAAAGAAGTTTTTTACATTAATATCAAATAAGAAATTTCAGAACTTAATATTTCTAGTAGTAATTTTTATTACAAGTTATGGTATAACTAATTCGCAGCAAGAAAATAGCTGGTTAACACCAACCCAACTTGTTTCAGAGGCTTTGAGAATTACACTGTTTACATTTATAATTTATAGGGTTATAAGATTAATACTTCCTAATAATAAAATCTTTTCTAAGGTTTTTATAATATTGCTCTGGTCTTTTTATATGTTTTTCCAGCAAGACTTGATGAGATTTTACTTTTAAAACTTTAAACAATAGATTAACAATAAACTAAGATGAAAAAACTTCTACTTATATTACTTTACTTTTCTAACATCTGATTCTCATGAGGAATATGAAGCATTAATTGTTTATGAAATTAATCATTAGCTTTATATAATAAAATCCCAGCCAATATCATATATAAAATATTTGGTATCCATACTGCTAATGAAGGAGATAAATTACTGTTAGTTGCAAATGTTGTACTTACTTGCATAAATAGTATATAAGTAAAAGCTATTAGTATTCCAATTCCTAAATGAATCCCAATACCCCCTCTTGTTTTTCTACTAGCAATTGAAACTGCAATTAGAGTAAGGATAATTGATGCAAACGGAAAAGCAATACGTTTATGTTTCTCAATTTTATGATAGACTAATTGTTCACTCCCTTTCATTTCTTCTTCCTTAATATATTTATTGAGTTCAAATAGATTCATTGTTTCAACTAAGGAGGTGCGTTTTGTGAAGTCAGTTGGATGAAGATTTAGTGTAGTGTCAATTTTATTTCCACTACTTAACTGCTCTCCATCTTTATAAAATTCTCTTATCTCATATTTATGTATAGTCCATTTCTGGTTTAAAGAGTCAAATTGAATGTAATCAGACTTTAGCTTTGAGGTTAATTTTCCATCATTAAAATTCTCAAGAGTAAATTTATAACCAATTTCTCTCTTTGAATTAAAACTTTCCATATACATATATTGTCCTGGCAGGATTTGCATATGAATATTTTTAGCTCTGGAATACCTTTTGTTTTTAAGGTATTTATTAGTGAAATCAATGCGTTCACTATTAGAAGGGGGAATAATAAAATTCCCAAGAATAAATGATAAAGCCCCAAGTATTACAGCTGAAATCATAAAAGGCTTTAGTAGGCGTTTAAAACTCATTCCGCTATTTAAAATCGAAATAATTTCAGTATCTCCTGCCATCTTTGAGGTAAAGAATATTACTGAGATAAAAATAAATAGAGGACTAAATAAATTTCCGAAATAGGGGATGAAGTTAAAGTAATAGTCAAAAATAATTGATTTTATTCTTACTTCATGTTCCAAAAAATCATCTATCTTTTCGGAGATATCAAAAACAATAACAATTAGTAAAATCAATGCTAAGGCAAAGAAGAAAGTACCTAAGAATTTTTTAATGATATACCAATCAAGTTTCTTCATTTAGAGTCTAATGTCTAGTTTTTTAACCATAATATCTTTCCAAGATGTAAATGTTCCTGCTTCTAATTGTGCTTGTGCTTGTTCCATTAACCATAAGTAAAATCGGATATTGTGTAAAGTAGCTATTTGTTTACCAAGCAATTCATTACTTCTGAAAAGATGACGAACATAGGCTTTTGTATAAGTACTATCAACAAAAGAGGTCCCGTTTGGGTCAAGTGGGCTGTAATCATTTTCCCACTTTTTATTCTTTAAGTTTATAGTACCTTCTGATGTAAATATCATTCCATTCCTAGCATTTCTTGTAGGCATAACACAATCAAACATATCAATCCCTAGCGCAATATTTTCTAAAAGATTCACAGGGGTTCCAACTCCCATTAAGTATCTGGGTTTATCCCAAGGTAATACTGAGCAAACAGTTTCTGTCATTTCATACATCATATGGTGTGGCTCCCCAACTGAAAGTCCTCCAATAGCATTTCCTTCTCTTTCAAAACTTGCAATTTTTTCAGCAGATTGCAAACGCAAATCTTTATAAACACTTCCTTGTACAATTGGAAAAAATGTTTGTTCAAATCCGTATTTTCCTTCAGTAGAATCAAATCTATCACAACATCTTTTGAGCCATCTATGTGTCATATGCATTGATCTTTTCGCATAATCATAATCACAAGGGTAGGGTGTGCATTCATCAAAAGCCATAATAATATCTGCACCAATAGTTCTTTGCACATCTATTGCATATTCGGGTGTAAAAAAGTGATAACTACCATCAATATGAGATTGAAATTTCACGCCTTTTTCTTCTATTTTTCTTGTTCCTGAAAGTGAATAAACTTGATATCCACCACTATCAGTAAGTAAAGGTTTATCCCATCCTATAAATTTATGCAATCCACCTGCTCCTTCAATTATATCAAGCCCTGGTCGTAAGTATAAGTGGTAAGTATTTCCTAAAATTATTTGAGCTAAAGTATCTTCAACTAACTCATGTTGATGCACTCCTTTCACAGTCCCAGCAGTGCCAACAGGCATAAAAATGGGAGTTTTTATTTTTCCGTGTGCAGTTTCAATTTCCCCTAATCTAGCTTTGCTTTGCTTATCTTCTTTTAATAATGTAAACTTCATGTATGCAAAAGTAATTTAATTTGAAAAATATCGACTCGTGACTAATGAAAAGTAACTAGTACCTTGTTTCTAGTAGCTAAAAACAATCTTTTAGTATTTTTGCACAAGTAATTACTGATGCTATCGCTTTTAATTAAGAGGAAAGTCCGGACACCATAGAGCAATATAATGGGTAACGCCCATCTGCCGCAAGGTATGGACAAGTGCAACAGAAAGTATGTACAGGTAATGCTGTAGTGAAAACAGGTAAACTCTATATGGTGCAATACCATGTATATCAGGATTTAAGGGCTGCTCGCTTTTTCCTGAGGGGTAGGTAGCTTGAGGTAATAGGCAACTATTATCCTAGACAAATGATGGCACTCTTAGGAGAACAGAATCCGGCTTATGTGTAATTACTGATCTAAAGCCGACACTTAGGTGTCGGCTTTTTTTATCTTTGCCTTATGAGATTTTTAATATTTATGCTGTCTTTTTTCTTTACGTTTCAGATTTCAGCTCAAGATACTTTAATGCCTGTTATTTTTTTAGATGATATTGTAATTTCAGAAGAAAATAATGGTTTTACTGTTGAGGATTTTGTAGGTTATGTTAAAAAGGATACAACTTTTTATATGGGGTTCAAGCATTTGAGGTATTACTCTCATCAATATAATAGTGAATTAAATATATTCAATAAAAAAGGAGAAACAATTGGGTCTTTAATTAAGAAAGGGACACACTTTTCTGATGAAAAAAAGGCTTGGATTGTAAATGATACTATTATTGATAATGGTAAAATTTTTAAAAGAAACGGGAAATACCGTTATTATACTCCTGAAGCTTTTGATGAGGTATTTTTTCCAAAGGATACAATAGATGTAAGTTTAAAAATGGTTGATGGAAAGAATAAGGATGATAGTCAGAATATGCGAGATGCCAAAACAGTAGGTTTTTCTATAGGTACTGATGGGGTGGAGCAGAATAAGGGAGGGGTAAAAAAGAAATTAGCCATTTTTGATATTGAGATGCAACAATATTATGATTATACAATTAGTGATACTATTTACAATGGTAGAGATTGTTATTCTTTTACAGTTAAGGTTAAGGAGACTTTATTAGACAAAGAAAAAGAGGAGGCACTTATTAGAAAAATTGTTTCTTATTTTGATAAAGAGAATTTTAATGTGATTTATAGAGAATATAAATTTATATATAGTAATTGGTTTATTGATTTAGACATGGATATTACTGTAAATATGGATTATGTAAATGGCAAACACATCCCGATCAACATCAACTATAAAGGATATTGGGATGTAATATTTTTTAAGCCTGAACGAGCAGAGTTTAAGTTAAAAAACACCAATTACATAGTAGACTAGAGGTTTTTATGTGAACCATCACAGAAAGCACCTTTACTAGAATGTTTGCATCCGCACCAAGCTACTTTTTTATCTTCTTCCAAAATTACTATTTCAGGAGAAAATCCTGTGCCTTTATGACTTCCATCACAATAAGGATCTTTACTGCTTAGTCCGCATGTGCAAAAAGCTCTTTTGCCAGCTTTTTCATTTGTTATATAAGGTGATTTTTGTGTAATTTTTGGTAACTTTTCCATGTAGTTTTTATTTTTAGCAAATATAGGAAAAATTGATTGCTAAAAATGATGAAACTTTTTTCTTAATAAAAAAAGCGGATTATAAAAAAACCTTTTATATTTGCAGCCCAGAAATAATAAAGAAATAAAGTCATGCCAAAAAGAACATTTCAACCATCTAACAGAAAAAGAAAAAATAAACACGGTTTTATGGATCGTATGTCTTCAGCTAATGGACAGCAAGTAATTGCAAGAAGAAGAGCTAAAGGAAGATCCCGTTTAACGGTTTCTGATGAAATGGGTCATAAATAATAAATGATTGATATTTATATATAGAGGTGTTGCTTTTGCAACACCTTTTTTTTAGGTTTTTTTCAGAGTAAAACTTGTTAATATCTATTAATAAATAGCACCTAAAATAAAAAACAAAAAATTGTAAATTCGCACAATACATAATTAAAGAAATGCCAAAAAATAATAAATTAAAATCAGTACTAATTATAGGAAGTGGTCCTATTGTAATTGGTCAAGCATGTGAGTTTGATTATTCAGGATCCCAAGCAGCAAGATCACTTAGAGAGGAAGGTGTTGAGGTTTCATTAATCAATTCTAACCCTGCAACTATTATGACCGATAAGGTTGTTGCTGATCATATTTACTTAAAACCTCTTACTACTGCATCAATTATTGAGATATTAGAAGAAAGGAATATTGATGCTGTATTACCAACAATGGGTGGACAAACAGCCCTAAATCTATGTATTGAAGTAGATGAAAAAGGGATTTGGGAAAATTATGGTGTTGATATTATTGGTGTTGATATTGCTGCTATTCATATTACTGAGGATAGAGAGCAGTTCCGTAAGTTAATGAATGAAATTGATATTCCTGTTGCACCTGCTCGTATTGCAACTTCATTTTTAGAAGGAAAAGAAATAGCACAAGAATTAGGGTTCCCATTAGTAATTCGTCCTTCATTTACATTGGGTGGAAGTGGAGCTGCATTTGTACATACTAAGGAAGAGTTTGAGGATTTATTATCTAAAGGTTTACATGCTTCACCAATTCATGAAGTTCTAATTGATAAAGCAGTACTCGGTTGGAAAGAATATGAATTAGAGCTTTTACGTGATGATAATGACAATGTAATCATCATCTGTAATATTGAAAATTTGGATCCCATGGGAATTCATACTGGAGATTCCATTACGATTGCTCCTGCAATGACTTTGGCAGATACTACTTATCAAAGAATGCGTGACATGGCAATAAAAATGATGCGTTCTATTGGTGATTTTGCAGGAGGATGTAATGTGCAGTTTGCTATAAACCCTGAATCAACAGAAGAGATTATTGCTATTGAGATTAACCCTAGGGTTTCTCGTTCATCAGCCTTAGCATCTAAGGCAACTGGTTATCCTATTGCAAAAATTGCATCTAAGTTAGCAATTGGTTATACTTTGGATGAGTTAGACAATCAAATTACAAAATCAACTTCAGCTTATTTTGAGCCAACTTTGGATTATGTAGTTGTAAAAATTCCTAGATGGAATTTTGATAAATTTAAAGGTTCTGATATAGAATTAGGCCTTCAGATGAAGTCAGTAGGAGAGGTGATGTCTATTGGGCGTTCATTCCAAGAGGCGTTACAAAAAGCTTGTCAATCTTTAGAGATTGGAAGAAATGGATTAGGAGCTGATGGAAAAGGAGAAACGGATCAAGATAAAATCTTGTATGAGTTAAAACATGCAAGTGGAGATAGAATTTTTAGAGTTTATGATGCCATGAGAATTGGTATTCCAACTAAAAAAATTCATGAAATAACAAGAATTGATTACTGGTTCCTACATCAAATTGAAGAAATGGTGGTGTTAGAAAAAGAGATTGAGAACTACACTATTGAAACTATTCCAACTGAATTGCTTTTAGAAGCAAAGATGACGGGTTATGCTGATAGGCAAATAGCTCATTTAGTAAAGTGTTTGGAAAGTTCAGTATATGATAAGCGTAATAATGAAAATATTAAGCGTGTGTATAAGTTAGTAGATACTTGTGCTGCAGAGTTTACAGCCAAAACACCTTATTATTATTCTACTTTTGAAATGCCTAAAGAAGTAAATGGAGAACAATTTGCTGAAAATGAAAGTGTTTCTTCTGAAAAGAAAAAAATAATTGTTTTAGGGTCTGGACCAAATAGAATTGGGCAAGGAATTGAATTTGACTATTCTTGTGTGCATGGGGTGTTAGCAGCAAAAGAATGTGGTTATGAAACTATTATGATAAATTGTAATCCTGAAACTGTTTCTACTGATTTTGATACTGCTGATAAACTTTATTTTGAACCTGTTTTTTGGGAGCATATCTATGATATTATTCGTCATGAAAAACCGGAAGGAGTAATTGTTCAGCTAGGAGGGCAAACAGCACTTAAATTAGCTGAAAAATTAGAGCGTTATGGTATTAAAATAATGGGAACTTCTTACAATGCTTTGGATGTAGCTGAGGATAGAGGAAGGTTCTCGGAATTACTGAAAGAACACAATATTCCTTATCCAGAATTTGCAGTAGCAGAAACAGCTGAACAGGCTATTGAAATCTCTAAAACTTTAAATTTCCCAATTTTGGTTCGTCCTTCATATGTATTAGGAGGACAAGGAATGAAAATTGTAATTAATGAAGAAGAACTAGAACATCATATTGTTAATCTTTTAAAAGATATGCCAGGCAATCAAGTGCTTTTAGATCATTATTTGGATAAAGCAATTGAGGCAGAAGCAGATGCTATTTGTGATGGAGAAAATGTATATATTATTGGAATGATGGAGCATATTGAACCTTGTGGAATTCATTCTGGAGATTCTTATGCAGTGCTTCCAACTTTTGATTTAAGCGACAATGTACGTCAGCAAATGATTGATATTACAAATAAAATTGCGGTTGCACTAGAAACAGTTGGGCTGATTAATATTCAGTTTGCCATTAAGGATGAAATAGTTTATGTAATTGAAGCTAATCCAAGAGCATCAAGAACGGTACCTTTTATTGCTAAGGCTTATGACGAGCCTTATGTAAAGTATGCTGCAAAAGTGATGTTAGGAGATAAAAAAGTAACGGATTTTAATTTTAACCCTACTAAGGGTGGTTATGCAATAAAGGTTCCGGTATTTTCGTTTGATAAATTCCCTAATGTAAACAAGGAATTAGGCCCAGAAATGAAATCGACAGGAGAGGCAATTTATTTTATTGATGATTTAAAGGATGATTACTTTACGAAAGTATATTCTGAGCGAAACTTATATTTAAGTAAATAATATGACATTTCTATATTATCTATTTTTGTTTTTCTTTTTTTATTATGTTTTAAAGTTTTTAGTATTCTTAATTCGTTTGTTCCGAATTATCGAGCAAATAAAACCTAATCAACAATATGAAAATCCTCAAAACCCCCCACCACAACAGGAGGGAAAGGTGACACTTGAAAAAACTAAATCTTCCACAAAAACTAAATCGGATAATGTAGGTGATTATGTTGATTTTGAAGAAGTGGAAGAGTAAAATACAAATATGGAACAAATTAAAAAACTAAGCCCACATCTAATAGTAATTCTATTGTTTGTGGGTATTTCTTTTGCTTATTTTTCTCCTGTATTACAAGGTAAACACCTTGACATGCCTGATATCAAGCATTGGAAGGGTATGAGTAAAGAAATTTCTGATTTTCGTGAGTCTACAGGGCAGGAGGCACTTTGGACTAATTCTATGTTCTCAGGAATGCCAGCTTATCAAATTTCAGTAAGATATAAAGCAAATTTAATTAACTATGTAGATAAGATTATAAAGCTTGGAATGCCAAGACCAGCAAATATGTTGTTCCTATATTTACTAGGTTTTTATTTATTGTTGCTAAGCCTTAGAGTTGATTATCGACTATCAGTTATTGGAGCAATTGCTTTTGCATTTTCTTCTTATTTTTTCATTATTATTATGGCAGGACATATGAGTAAAGCACATGCTATTGCTTATGTGCCAATGGTAGTGGCAGCTGTACTTTACACCTACAGAGGGCGTATGTTGTTAGGAGGGGTGCTCACTGCACTTACAGTTGCTTTGGAAATAAATTGTAATCACTTTCAAATCACTTATTATCTACTTTTGATATTACTTTTAATAGGTATAGTTCAGTTTGTTAAAGATTTAAAAGCAAATAATTTGGCTGATTTTGCTAAGCGTTCGGCTGTTTTAGTTTTTGCTGGCTTGCTTGCTTCAGGAACTTCTTTAACTCGTTTATCAACTACTATGGAGTATGGCGAAGCGAGTACCAGAGGAAAATCTGAGTTAACAACTGATTTAGATAATAAAACTTCAGGTTTAGATAAGGATTATGCTACTTCTTGGAGTTATGGAATTGCTGAAACCTTTACCCTTTTAATTCCTAATTTTTATGGTGGTGCTTCACAAGGAGAGTTAACCACTGATTCTGAAACTTATCAAGCTATAAAAAGAGCCCCTAATGCTAAACAGCTTATTAAGCAATTACCACTTTATTGGGGTACCCAGCCTTTTACTTCAGGACCTACTTATGCTGGATCTATAGTTATGTTCCTTTTTATTTTTGGTTTATTATTTGTAAAGTCAGAAATGAGAGTTTGGATTTTATTGGCGACTATAATGTCTATAATGCTGGCTTGGGGTAAAAACTTTATGCCGCTTACTGATTTATTTTTGGATTATTTCCCAGGGTATAATAAGTTCCGTGCAGTATCCATGATATTAGTAATTGCAGAATTTACAATTCCTCTCTTAGGTTTTGTAGCGTTAAATAAGTTTATCAAGTCTGATAAATCAGAAAAAGAAAAAAAGAAACCTTTACAATTAGCTTTTTATATTGTTGGCGGATTAACATTATTATTTGCACTTATGCCATCAATGTTTTTTGATTTTGTTGGAGTACAGGATGCGAGTTTAGAAAAAAATGGTTGGCCGATTGATGCATTGCAATCCGATAGAGCAGGGCTTTTAAGTGCTGATGCATGGCGATCGTTTATTTTTATTGCCCTAACTTTTGCTACACTTTGGATGTATTTAAAAAATAAATTGCAATCAAAATATGTTATTTTAATTGTTGGTGTTTTGATTCTTGCTGATATGTGGACGGTAAATAAACGCTATTTGAATGATGATCATTTTGTTAGAAAATCAAAAGTTGAAACTCCCTACCAACCAACACAAGCAGATAATCAGATACTTAATGATAAGGACCCTAATTTCAGGGTTTACAATCAGAGTGTAAGTACATTTAATGATGCAAGTACTTCTTATTTTCATAAATCCATTGGAGGTTATCATGGTGCAAAATTAAAGCGTTACCAAGAATTGATTGAAAACCATATTGCAAAAGGAAATATGGCAGTATTGAATATGTTAAATACTAAGTATTTCATTACGCCAAAAGGACAAGCACAGCAAAACCCTGGTACAATGGGCAATGCTTGGTTTATAAATGAAATTAATACTGTTGCTAATGCTGATGCTGAAATTACTGCACTTAACGGATTTAACCCCGCAAATACAGCAATTGTTGATGTTAGGTTTAGTGAGCAAATGATAGATGTTTTGGATAATGTTGGTACTAGTATTACTTTAACAGAGTACAAGCCCAATTATTTGAAGTACAATTCTACTTCATTAAAAAATGGAATAGCAATTTTTTCTGAAATCTATTATGATAAAGGATGGAATGCTTATGTTGATGGCGAGTTAAAGCCTCATTTTAGAGCAAACTATGTGCTAAGAGGAATGCAAATTCCAGCAGGAAAGCATGTTGTAGAATTTAAGTTTGAGCCATCAACCTATAAGACAGGCGAAACAATTTCCTTAGCATCATCAGTTATTCTATTATTACTTTTAGCCTTTGTTTCTTTTAGGGAATTCAATTCATAATGAAAAAAGTATTAATTATCACATACTACTGGCCTCCAATGGGAGGTGGAGGGGTACAAAGGTGGCTTAAAACAACAAAATACCTTAGAGAATTTGGGTGGGAGCCAGTGATTTTTACGGCTGATGGTTCTGAAATATCAATGCATGATGAGAGTTTGCTTAGTGATATTCCGAGTGGGGTAAAAGTGATAAAAGCACCCATCTGGGAACCTTTTGATTTGTACAAAAGATTAATGGGAAAGAAAGATGAAAAAATAAACCCTGGATTTCTACAAAAAGAAAAAGGAAATAGTTTCTTGCAAAAATTCTCTGTCTGGGTAAGGGGTAATTTCTTTATCCCTGATGCTAAGAAGTTTTGGTATAAGCCAGCAATTAGAAAATTAAATTCATTTTTAAAAAATAACAGTATTGATGTTATTGTATCCACAGGCCCTCCACATACTACACATTTAATTGCGCAAAAGATAGCAAAGAAATTTAATATTCCTTGGATGGCTGATTTTAGAGATCCTTGGACAAATATTGATTTTTACCACCAATTAAAACTTACCTATTGGGCAGATAAGAAACATAAGCGATTAGAGAAAAAAGTACTGAAAGATGCTGATGTTATGGTTACAGTAAGTAAAAGTTGGGCAAAGGATTTTTTACGTATTTCAGGAATAGAACCAATTGTAATTACTAATGGTTTTGATCCTGATGATTTTCTTGAAGCTGGTAAGTTATCATTGGATAAAAAGTTTTCTATTACACATATTGGATCCTTAAATAAAGATAGAAATCCTTTTATTTTTTGGGAGGTAATAAATGAACTCATAAATGAACATAGTAATTTTGCAACTGATTTAGAAATAAAATTAATTGGCCCAATTGATATTTCTGTTAATGAGGAATTAGAAAAACATAACCTTATATCAAAAACTACACTTATTGATAGTTTGCCTCACAAAGATGTGCTTTCACACTTAATACAATCACAGCTTTTATTATTACCCCTAAATGATGTGCCTAATATTGATGGAGTAATTCCTGGAAAGATGTATGAATATTTTGGAGCAAAACGGCCTATTATTTGTATTGGGAAAGAAGATGGGGATGCTGCAGATATTATTCATGAAACACAAACAGGAATAGTTGTTGGTTTTAAGGATAAAATAAAACTTAAAACAGAATTACTTGATTTTTATAATCAATATAAATCAGGCAGTCTACATCTAAACTCTAAAGATTATTTGAAATATAGCAGAAAAGAGTTAGCATTTAAAATTGCGGATATCTTAAACACTTTGAATTAATGGGAATTGTAAGAAATCAAAGTATTAAGAATTCCATTAGTTTTTACATTGGCATGGCTATTGGGGCTATAAATACTGTTATTATTTATCCTAATGTTTTTAAGGATAACCCAGAGCATTTCGGATTAATACAAATTTTGATTGCCTACGCAATTGTCGTATCAACAATTACAACTTTAGGTATTCCTAAAACATTTATGCGTTTTTTTCCTGCTATAAAGGAGAAAGGACAATTGTATTTTTTAAGTTTAATCACACCACTTTTAGGTTTTTTGTTTGCTTTGCTTACGTATCTTCTGTTTAAAGAACAGTTATTTGCATTATTAAATGCAAGTGAATTATTAAAGGATAATTTTTTTTATATTATCTTATTGGTATTTTTTATAGGGTTTTATGATGTTCTGACTTCAATTTCTCGATCCCTTTTAAGTGCTACAACTCCTATTTTTATTAATGAAGTCTTTTTGAAGTTGTACAGTATGTCTGTTCTCCTTTTACATTGGTATGGTTATGTAGATTTTACCACTTTTTTGAAGATTTACTTGTTTGGCTACTTTCTGAAATTTTCCATTTTATTGCTTATTCAGTTCTTCAATAATAAACTTAAACTCTCTATCTCAGTAAAAGATTTGAAGCTAAAAGAGATGCTTAGTTATGGTGTGTATGTATTGGTGGGGGGGGCTTCTATAATGATAGTTACACGGCTTGATATAATGATGATTGGATCAATACTTGAAGATGGAACAGGAGAAGGATTGAAGCAAGTAGCTTATTATACTGTCGCATTTTTTATTGGAAATGCAATAATGGTGCCCTCAAAATCTATTGCTGCAATATCTGCTCCTCTTATAGCTAAAGCTTGGGAAAAACAAGATTTAGATGAAATTCAAATTATTTATTCAAAATCCTCAATCAATCAATTAATAATTGGAGGAGTGTTCTTTTTATGTATTTGGCTTAATATTGATCAAGTATTTTTATTGCTTCCTGAAAAATTTCAAGCAGGAAAATGGGTAGTTTTTTATATAGGTATATCTCAATTATTTAATATGGCTAGCGGTCTAAATGGCGTTATTATAGTTAACTCAAATTATTACAGACATGAGTTATATACAAGTGTATTTCTGGTATTTGCAACTATTGTAGCCAATTTTTTTCTTATACCAAAATATGGGATTAATGGAGCTGCTATCGCAACAGCAATCTCTATTTTTATATTTAATTTTATTAGATTAATTTTGATAAAAATAAAGATGAAAATGCATCCTTTTAGCTTGAAAACTATTAAAGTGATTGTAGTGTTAATAGTACTTTATTATTTGCTTAATTTATTGCCAAACTCAACTTATGCACTTTTTGATATATTATGGAAGTCAGCAATAACTATTATAATTTTTGGCACTACAGTTTTGCAACTTAATTTATCGGAAGATATCTCTCAAATGTTTAATGCTTTTAAAAGAAGACTGCTTTCAGAATAACATTACATTTGTGCAGACTTAAACCTGATTTATGTTAAAGAATAAGTTAATTTTTATTTATCCTAAATTATATACTTTTGTTAAAGCAGATATGAAATTATTGTCTGATGAATTTGATTTAATAACAATTGATCAGAATTGGTCAAATAAGTTTTTATTACCTTTTACTTTTATACAGCAATTTATATTCTTATTATTTAATATTACCAAAGTTGACAGTATCTTAGTATCTTTTGGAGGGTACCTTTCATTTTTACCTGCTTTATTTGGAAAATTATTTAGAAAGAAAATAGCAATTGTAGTGCATGGTACTGATTGTGTTTCTTTTCCTGAAATAAATTATGGTAATTTAAGAAAGCCTCTTTTAAGGTTTTTTACAAAGAAATCATATCAATGGGCTTCAGTTATTTTACCTGTAAGTGAATCACTAGCTTATACTAAGAATAATTATTATTCAGCTAAAACTTTAGAATTTGGATTTTCAGTACATTTAAAAAATGTAGAGACACCATATAGGATAATTCCAAATGGTTTAGATATAGAGTTTTGGAAAAAGGTTAAAGGTATTAAAAAAGATTCTAAGAGATTTGTCACTGTTTTTGGAAATGAGCAGGTAATTACTAAGGGAGTAGACTTAATTATTGATATTGCTCAGCAATTTCCGGAACATACTTTTTATTTTGCAGGAGTAGATAGTTTGTCTAATTTTGACATATCAAGTAATATACAACTTCTTGGTAGGTTAACCCCTGAAGAGTTAAGAGATTTATATTCAGAGTCAAGATATTATTTGCAATTATCTAATACTGAAGGATTTGGAGTCGCTCTTTGTGAGGCAATGTTATGTGAGTGCATTCCTATTGTATCCGATGTCAATTATTTACCTTCTATCGTTGATGATGCTGGATTTGTTTTGAAGAGGAGAAACGCGGAAATGCTAATTGATTTAATAAATGAGGTGTTAAAGTTAGATGTTACTAGTTTTGAGCAGAAAGCAAGAAAAAGAATTACAGATAATTTTTCTTCTAAGAATAGACAGGAGTTATTAATTAAAGAATTGTTATTTCAAAAATAATGCAAGTAAAAATTTTCGGAGAAAGAAATACAGGAACTAATTATCTTACCAAGTTAATTGAAAAGAATTTTGAGGTTGAAATCTTAGAAGGGACAGTCTCAAAAGGAAGTGTATTTACTTTCAGAGAATGGACAAAAGATTTATTTTTTAATCTTACAAGATTCAAGAATTTAGGATGGAAGCATTCTGTTGTTGATCCAAATTTAATTTTAAGAAAAAAGAAAAAACCTATTGTTATTACTTTAACAAAGAATCCTTATTCATTTTTATTATCACTTTATAAAAGACCATATCATATTAAAGGAAACACACCAAATTCATTTCTAGATTTTTTAAGCAAACCATGGGAACTAACAGCTAGAGATAATTGTAAAGAGAAAAGTTTAGAATCACCAATTGATTTATGGAACATTAAGAATAAATCTTACATTGATCTTTCACGTGATTATCCTGATTGCTTGCTTTTTACTTATGAAGAATTATTGGAGAATCCAAATAGAATTATTATTTCTATTTCAGAAAAATTAAACATTCCACTAAAAAAGAAGTTTAAGAATTATGATGATTCCACCAAAGATGACAATAAAAATTTCAATGATTATCAAGATTATTATCTCAATGAATTATGGAAAAGAGAATTAAATAATGATGAGATAATTTTTATAAATTCAAAACTGGATTTAAATATTTTATCCTATTTTAAATATGAGCTTTATACAAGAATATAATGAAAACACTATATAAGAGAATAAAATATAAGCATTTTCTTTTTGCAATTGCAAAGTTATTTAGATTCTTTTCTAAGAAACCTTCAAAGATAGAAAATCCTCATTTCTTTATTACTGGTTCTGGAAGGAATGGAAGTACTTTACTGGCTACTATTTTAAATGCACATAAAGAAGTTATAATTCCACCTGAACAATTTGTATTACCTTATGCTATTATTAGAAGATATATCTTTTTCTTTTGGACTGACAGTAGGTGGGTGAAAAATGTTAAAGGTTTAATTTTAAATACTGAGAAAACAATAAAGTGGGATATTGATATTGAAAACATTAATTACAAAGGAAAAGATATCCCATTCTTATTTAATAATATCTTTAATATTTATAAAGATACATCTAAACCAGAAAGTAAAATTTGGGGAGATAAATCACCACTAAACACTAATTTCATTAAATATATCTATCCGGAATTTCCTGACGCTAAATATATATATATAATACGTGATCCTAGAGATGTTGCTTTGTCATACCGAAAATATTTAGGTTCAAAAGGATTTAAATTTGGAATTTGGAAATGGAAAGATTCTGTAAGGACTTATGATTATCTTTTAGAAAGAACAGATGTTTTATTGGTAAAATATGAAAACTTAGTTCAATCTCCTACTCATGAACTTAGTAGAATAACTAATTTTCTAAATTTAACTAAAGATGATTCAATATCTAAAGCTAAAGTTTCTGCTGAGAAGATGGGAGTTGAAGAGGATGATCATCATAAAAATTTGAGCAAACCTATATCACCAATGTCAGTAGGGAAATGGAAGAATGAATTATCAGAAAAAGATTTAAGTTATTTTTCAATGGATATTAAAATTGAGATGAAACGCTTTGGTTATGATTATTAGTTTTTTCTCTGATTAATTGTATAGTGGTAGGAGTGAAATGTGCCAATCAAAAGTTATTTAAATAATAATTAAAGAGTATTTCTATTCTTTTTATGTTTCTCCCAATACCAAGCAGATTTCATAGCTTGCTCTAAGGTTTCTCTAGCCTCCCAACCTAATTGCATTTTTACTAAATTCCCATTAGCGTATATTTGTTCAATATCCCCACTTCTTCTAGCTCCTATAGAATAATTTACTTTGATATTATTTATTTTTTCAAATGCATTAATTACATCCAGTACGCTTATGCCAATTCCTGAACCTACATTAAAGGCATTTTTCCCGGGATTATTAAAAATAAAATCCATTGCTAAAACATGTGATTTTGCTAAATCAACCACATGAATATAATCACGGATACATGTGCCATCAGGAGTGTTATAATCATCACCAAAAACAGTTATTTTATCTCTTTTACCTATTGCGGTTTCTGTGATAACTGGCACTAGGTTTGATGGTTTATCTGCTGAACAATCTCCTATTAAAGTTGACTTATGAGACCCAATTGGGTTAAAATATCGCAAAGCTACACTATTACAAGTGTCTTCTTTTAGCATACCTTCGCAAATTTGTTTCGTTTCTCCGTAGGGAGATTCAGCTTTTTTAAAAGGTGCATCTTCTGTAACAGGTAAAATATCAGGCATTCCATAAACCGTACAAGATGAAGAAAAAATGATATTTTTTACTTCATTCTCTTTCATACATTGTAAAAGCACCTTCAATGAACCCAAATTATTGTCGTAATACTTTTGTGGGTTTTGTACTGATTCTTCTACTGCTTTGTAGGCTGCAAAATGTATAGCGCCTTCAATAGTTCCTTCTTCAGCAAATACTTTATCCATACCAACTTTATCAGTACAGTCAGTATTATGCCATTTTATTTTATTACCTATAATTTTCTCAATTCCCTCAATATTTTTAGTGGAGGTGTTACATAGATTATCTACTATAATAGGAGTGTAGCCTGCTGCAGTGAGTTCAACTACTGTATGTGAACCAATATACCCTGCACCTCCTGTTACTAGTATTTTTCTCATTAAAATGCTCTATTGATTCCGATTAACCATCTCATTTGTACAAAATCCTCATCAGATGCTGGTGCTCTGTTTAAGAAAAATGGCATATCAAATCTGATAACTAAAGGTCTTACAGTTTCAAGCGGACCAAAGTTTCTGAAAGTATATGTAAATCCGATTCCTGCATCTGCTCTTAAATCAGAAAAAGAAGTTTTGTAATTTTCCTTAGTTAAAATCTCATTACTAATTATACCAGCATCAGCAAAAAGGTAAGAAGCAATATTGTTTTTTCTAATAGAATATGGCAAATAAGCCGTAAAATCAATTTCAGTATTAAATGCAGCTCCACTTGTACCATTATAGTTAAAAGATGCAATTGTTCCATCTTCATTAAACTCTGGAGCTAAGTATCCTGAGTAACCTCTTAAGTTTAACCCTCCTGCTGAATGAAAATAATTTGTTGTGTAGTCATAGTCCATAAAGTCAGCTGATACAATTCCTTCTGCTCTTGTAAATTTAGAATTCATCATTTCTTCATTATTAGCACCCGCTAATACTAGTTTGCTTTCTTCTGCCCAATTATTACCTGTTCCTAATTGAAAATAGGCTCTAGTTTTTATTTTTAGTTTTTCAACTTTATTGTTGTTGTTAGCAGTAAGGATAAGTTTGTTGTAATCGTAAGCACTTCCTAATGCTGATGTTTGTAGCTTTAAATTAAGTGTCCCTTTTCCGTAACTATAATCGTACTTGCGCTCTAAATCTATATCAATTCTATTGTTCATTTTTCGTAAATCCCAAGCTGAATTAATCAAGTAATTATCATTTACTCTGTATAAAGATAAAAAGTCAACTGTAAGTTTATTGTCTCCTTTACTGTCTGATTTTACTAGGCTAAGTTTGTTAGTGTATAAACCAGCTAAGAATTGAGTGTTAAGTTTTACTCTAGTATTTAAAGAAACTTTATCCAAGTTAGTGTTGTAGTTTAATCTGTAAGAATAGTAGTCATAATCATTAGGATTTGCAATACTATCTTTTTGTAAAGCTCCTGTATTAAACCAAACGCTCGCATCAAATAAATGATGATGTCTCATGTACCCTCCATTCAGGTTTAATCCCACTTTCATTCCATCATAATTATTCCACCATACATCTGGGCGGTATTTAATTTCATAATTTGTCCAATCTGGATATTGGTATAATTTATGGTCAAAACTAAATGTAGTATTGCATTTAGAATTATTGTCAGGCATGTAAGCGTCAGCTAATCTTCCACTTGGATCAATAATTACTTCTTCAATTCCTGAAGGAATATCTAAAGTAGTTGTATAATTAGGGTGAATTAAATCCCAACCATGCCATTTGTCTAATACGGTAGCATCAGTCTTTTTTACAAACCAGTTATTAGGAATGTGAAAGTCATACGACTTTCCATCTTTAGCAATTACTCTAAAATCAATTGGCATTTGCATTCTTGACTTTCTTTCAAAAGTTACTGTGTTTCCTTTTGCTTCTACTGAATAATCAATTCGTTTTGTTGACTCTAGCCATTGGTCAAAAAACCAGTTTAAATCTACTTTTGTATACTGAATAATTGTATTTCTAAAATCCTCAGTATATGGGTGCGCCATCTTCCAAGTGTTAAAATAATGTTTCATAGCATCAAGGAACAATTCATCTCCCAAAACATATTGAAGATTATAAAGCATTGATGCAGTTTTGTAATATACATGCCTGTAGCCACCACCATGGCTTAAAGCTCCATTAAAACAATCTGAATGAGTTGCAATTACAGGGTCATTGTATTTTGTTGCATCATTAATGTAAGCATAATAAACTCTACTGTCAATTGCTTTTGTAGGCTTCTCAAAATGAGCTTTATATTTATCTGTGGTTTTGTTTGTAACTAAATAATCTCCATCAATTTTTATTAGACCCCATGCAGTTAAGAATTGAGTAAAGCCTTCATCTAATAATGCTCTGTAGGTTTCATTATTACCAACTTGTCCAAAGAACCAATTGTGCCCTATTTCATGAACTAGAAGTCCTCTGTAGCTAGGATCTTCACCGCTATCTAAAGTAAGCATAGGATATTCCATTCCTGATCTTGCGTCAGCAACAATCATTTTATGATATGTATATCTTCCAAAATCTTCTGAGAAAACCTTAATAATTTCTGCAGCATACTCAGCCGCATTCTGCCACCTACTTGCGTGTGGCTCTTGAGCTAAAGAATAACAAACTTTATCCTGCCACCAAGCTTCTCCAATACGGTAAGTTGGATCTGCTGTAAAGGAGAAATCATGTACATTCTCTGCATGAAATTTCCATATCTTTCTTTCTCCTTTTATGTATGGTGTAATAACCGAAGGAGTAGAATTCCATGGCTTATCTTTAAAATTTTCTATATCTAGTTTTTCTCTTAATTCTTTTGGTAATACTTCATCTCTATTTAATAAAAAACCGGTAGCACCTACAACAAAATTAGAAGCAAAATCAAGCTCTACATCAAATCCGCCAAAATTACCATAGAACTCTTTACCTAGATGTTGGTCTTTTGTCCAACCGAATTTTGCGTCATAAACACAAATTCTTGGGTACCAATGTACTCCATTATAGTGTTTGAATCCCCAAGAATTAAAAATAGCCATTCTTCTTCTAAGATCTCCACTATCAAAATAAGTTTTAAACTCAATATCAAAGGTGATACTGCTATTAGTCTTAAGAGTATTTGGTAAGTAAACTTTTAAGATGGTATTATCTAATTCTGTTTTTACATTTAGCCCATTAATAGTAATATTATTAATTATAGTTCCTAGTTTTTGAGCTTCATAGTCTCCATATTTTGGATCTTGTCCATTCTGAAATTGCAGTTCCTCAAGGTAAGAATCTGGCTGGAATGCATTTTGATATAAATGAAAATACACAACATCTAATTCATCTGGGGAATTATTGGTGTAAGTTAATTGCTCAGTAGCAGATATTATATCTGTTTCTTCATCAATCTTTGCTTTAATGTTATAGTATACATCTTGCTGCCAATATGCTTTATGTGGCATTTTATTTTTCCAATAATTTGGGTTGTCAGCATTCTGATACGTGTTAGGGGTTGCTAAAGCATTGTATTTTTCTTGTGCAAATGATAATGTGCTAACAAAAAGAATAGCTACTAGTAAGATATTTTTCATGGTTGAATTTTTAAAGTGTGCAAATTTACAATTCCTATTCGGAAAATTGCTTGTTTTCTTTAGCATTTGAAATGCTGGCATTTAGTTCAAATCCTGTAAGTAGGATAATGGAATTAAAATACATCCAAATAAGGATAATCATTAGTGTACCAATAGACCCGTAAACCTTATTGTATTGCGCAAAATGATTGATATAATAGTTAAAACCTATTGAGGTAACAATAATTCCTAAAGTAGCTAGGATAGAACCTGCTGTAAAGAATTTCCATTTTCGTGTAGTAGCAGGCCCAAAATGAAATAAGATTGAAATACCTGAAAATAACATAGCGAGCATTACAAACCATTTTCCATATAGTATTAAATCAGCCGAAAATTTACTGATGATTTCAAAGTCAGTAAGGTAGTTAACAGCCACTTTTCCGAATATGATAAGCCCAATTGCAATAATTAAAAGCAAAGCCAGAAAAAAAGTTAAGGTTATAGATAGCGCTTTTTGTCTTAATAATGAACGATATTCATTAATATGGTAAGAGGAATTAAAAGCCTCAATTAAGGAACTCATACCATTGGCAGAAAAATAAAGAGCTAAAATAAAACCTATAGAAAGCAATCCTCCTCTTGGGTTATTAATGATGTCATCAAGGGTGTTAAAGGTGATCTCATTGGTTGATGGTGGTAAAACTACTGACAATAACTCCATTAATGTTTCTTGCAATCCAACAATGGGAATATAGGGGATAAGCGTAAAGAAAACAATGATTGAAGGAAAGAAGGCCAAGAAAAAATTGAATGCCAAGGATGATGCTCTGGTTGTAATTGCTCCCTCAACTAATCCTTTCCAAAAGAAAATAGTTACATCATAAACACTAAGTCCAGCAAAACCTAATGGTTTTATTTTTTTGGCAATATTTATGATAAATTGGAACATTAAATTGCTTTTAGACTTAAGTCAAAGTTAAGTATAGAATGAGTGAGCGCACCTACAGAAATAAAGTCTACACCACATTTTGCATATTTAGCAATTGTTCCTTCTGTTATTCCTCCACTAGACTCTGTTTGACACTTATTGTTAATAATCGTTACTGCTTTTTTAGTAGTTTCATAATCAAAATTATCCAATAGAATTCGTTTTACTCCTCCTTGTTCAAGTATCTCATTTACTTCTGCTAAACTCCTTGCCTCTACAATTATATCAAGGTTTTTGTTGTTGTCAGCAAGGTAGGTTTTCGTTTTTTGTATTGCATTGGAAATTCCTCCTGAAAAGTCAATATGATTGTCTTTTATCATAATCATATCGTAAAGTCCAAACCTGTGGTTTACGCCACCACCAATTTTTACTGCCCATTTTTCAATGGTTCGGTTTAGGGGAGTAGTCTTTCTTGTATCTAATAATTTGCAATTAGTATCTTCAATTAAGGTATTCAGGTAAGCTGTTTTTGTTGCAATTGCACTCATGTGTTGCATGCAGTTTAGTGCTAAGCGTTCCCCAGTTAAAATTGAGATAGAAATTCCTTTTACAATAAAAGCAATATCACCAAATTTTACTCTATCCCCATCTTGTAGAAACTGTTCTATTTCTAGGGATGAATCCACTTCATTGAAAATCATTTTAGCTAATTCAATTCCTGCAATTATACCATCATCCTTTATTAATAAATGTGCTTTGCTAGTTGCACTAGCGGGAATACTAGCTAATGAAGTATGATCACCATCACCCACATCTTCCTTTAGGGCATTTTGTATAAAGTTTTTAAGGTCTTTCTCTGTCATACAATCAAAATTATTAATATTGCCAAAAATACA
>Ga0206679_10001157_pt1 | contig 21847 bp, 18 predicted proteins | sample M110012015metaG_FD_155464 | JGI IMG/M metagenome (GOLD analysis project Ga0206679, IMG submission 155464) | Ammonia-oxidizing marine archaeal communities from Monterey Bay, California, United States - M1 100m 12015 | ecosystem: Environmental > Aquatic > Marine > Intertidal zone | place: USA... | reverse complement strand
CTTTTGCGGTTGAGGTTATGGAACATGCAGATACTTTGTTAACTCTTGGTTATTCAACAAAAGAACAATATGAAATTATCAATAAAATAATTATTGACACAGCATTGCATATTGATTGCACTACTGATATTAGGGGTGTTGAGGTGCTTAGTGTTCTTAAAAATATTTATGCCTTAGTTTTGGGTGTTGTAGATGCAAAATACAATTCTCCTAATACTAGATTCATGATTTTAACAAAAGCATTTTCAGAAGTTAGGGTGTTGTTAAGGGCTTTGGGTGGTGCTAACGATACTTTGTTCTTGGCTTGTGGTTTTGGTGATTTATGCTTAACATCACTTAACGATTTGAGTAGAAACAGAACTTTAGGATTATTAATTGGAAAAGGCTTTTTTAATGCTGATTATAAATCAAATTCTGTGATTTTGGAGGGGTTGAAAGCAGTTGATTTAGTTCATAGTTTTCCATTGGATCATGTCATGGATAATTTACCTTTATTAAATAAGTTGCATTCGTTTTTTGACAGTAATGATAATGTACTTTCAATAGAGTTTGATAAGCTAGTAGACCAAAAGTTTAAAACTGTTTTGACTTATGGTACTTTTGATTTGTTGCATTACGGACATCTTGAAATATTAAGAAGAGCAAGTTTACTAGGGGATAAATTAATAGTTGGAATTTCAACAGATGAATTTAATGAGTTGAAAGGAAAAACATGTGTGTTGCCCTACGAAAAAAGAAAAGAGCTTTTAGAATCATTAGACTATGTAGATAAGGTAATTCCAGAAGATAACTGGGAACAAAAAGTAAGTGATGTTAAGGAAAATGATGTAGATATTTTTGTGATGGGTAGTGACTGGGAAGGAAAATTTGATGAATTAAAGGCTTATTGTAAAGTGATTTATTTTCCAAGAACCAAAGGTATTTCAACTACAAAACTAAAATCAATACTAGAAGATTAAATGCAAATGTTTGCATCTTTCAAATCAGATTTTTTAGATAAAGAGATTTTTTCCAAAGGGCTTATATCTCTGGTTCTAAAGATATTAGGATCTTTTTTTGGTTATGTTTTTTTGTGGATGGTTACTAGAACTCTAGGAGCTAGCGCATGGGGAGAGTATGTGATTTTTTTAGCAATATTAAATATTTTATCAATTTTTTCCAGACTAGGTATAGATAAATTAGTTTTAAAATTAGTTGCTGCATCAAATAAAAATATTAGCGCAATAAAAAGTATATATATATTATCGCTAAAGTTAATCTTGATTATTTCAGTTTCAATCTCTGGCATAATTTTTTTATTGTCAGAATCATTTGCTTATTTAATTTTTGACAATTCTTCTGTAACTATTATTGTAAAATTATCAGTTCTTATCTTGCCTTTATTCTCAGTTATTTGTCTGAATGAGAATACTTTAAGAGGATTGAAGATGATTAAAGAATTTGCTTTTTTTCAAAGAACTGCAAAAATGTTATTTTCAGTTGGATTTTTTATTATCTATTTTTATTTTATTAATTACTCATTACCTATTCTAGTAGTTTATTCATATTTATCAGCTTTAATAATTATTTTTATACTTAGTTCATTAAGAGTTTATAATTTATTGAAAAATGTAGATTGTGATAGTTCAATAAATATAAATTATAAAAAAATGCTTAAGCAGTCTTTACCTATGATGCTATCTTCTAGTATATTATTGTTAATGGCTTGGACTGACTCATTGATGATTGGTAGTTTTATGGGAGAGTATCAGGTAGGTATATATAATGTTGCTGTTAAAGTTGCTTTATTTACAACCTTAACAATATCAGCAGTTAATAGTATTGTTGCACCAAAGATATCTGAGTCATTTAATAATGGAAAATCTAGAGAATTTAAAGAAATTATTTATTATTCTACTAGGTTAATATTTTATTCTACATTACCAGTTTTATTATTTATTTTTATTTTCCCTGAGGTAATTTTATCATTTTTTGGTAAAGAGTTTATTGTTGCTAAAATGACTTTATTAATATTAACTATGAGTCAAGCGATAAATGCATTATCGGGTTCAGTTGGTACTATTCTTAATATGACAGGGAAACAAAAAGTTTATGGAAATATTCTGTTAATTGCCTTATTAATAAATGTTACATTGAACTATCTTTTGATACCTATCTATGGAATAAATGGAGCGGCAATTGCTAGTGCTAGTAGCTTAATTTTTTGGAATTTATATTCAGTTATATACATATATAGAAAATATCACGTAATGACAATGATTACATGCAAAATAAAATAGAATGAAAAAATATATTAAATATCTCCCAAAATTAGCAAGTCCATTTATGTTTATTATCTATTGTTTAGTTTATTTTTTCCCTAGAGATAAGAAGATTTGGGTTTTTGGATCAGGGGTTGGAATGAATTTTAGTGATAATGCTAAATATTTATTTCTTTATTGTTCTGGATTAAAGGAGAATAAAGTTTTTTGGATTACAAGAAACAAGCAGCTAGTTTCGCGCTTAAGAAGTGAAGGATTAAATGTCTATTATAAATTTAGCTTTATGGGGTTGTGGCTGAGTATGCGTGCTAAGGTATATGTTTATGACTCTAGAACAGGTAGTATAAATCATTGGACTTCAGCAGGAACTTTAAAAGTTAATCTATGGCATGGATCACCTTTAAAAACAATTGATAGGGATATTACTGTAAAGGAGAATGCATTTTATATTGGGAATCATACTTGGGGATATAAACGTTATTTAGTAAGATTATTAATGCCGCAATGGTTTGTGGTTGCTGATCTTATGATAGCAACTTCTGAAAAAGTTAGGGGATACTTTAACTCTGCTTTTGGATCTAAAAATATTGAGGTAACAGGATACCCTAGAAATGATATTATTGTTAATGGTGATTTATATAGTAAGCATATGAGCTTTGAAACTGAAATTATCAATTCATTTTCAACTAAAAAGATTATACTTTATGCTCCAACTTTTAGAGATGGTGATAGGTATGATAGGGTAACTCCTATAGATTGGGAATTGTTAAATAAGTTACTTCAGAAGAATGATACTACCTTTCTAATTAAACTTCATAGGCATGATTATTCTATGGTATTGACTGAGAATTATAGCAATATTAGAGTGCTAGATAATGAAAGTGATATGTATCCTTTGTTTTCTAAGGTAGATTTATTAATTACAGATTATTCATCTATTTTCTTTGACTTCTTATTGACTGATAAGCCAGTATTATTTTATCCTTATGATAAAGAAAAATATCTAACTAAGCATAGGTCAATGTATGATGAGTATGAGACAGTTACGCCAGGGCATAAAGCTTATAATTTTGAAGAATTTTTTAAAAAATTGCAGATATTTTTTGATGAGCCGGATGCTTTAAAGCAAAGCAACCTAGATTATTATGAGATTAAAAGAATGTATAATAAATACAGTGATAGTGATGGTGCTAAGCGTACTTATGAGTTTATTACTTCAAACCTATAAAGTTTTTGAGGCAAGGATTGAAAAATAGAATTATATCAGAATTATATTACTTAATTCTCTTATTTCCTCTTTGGTGGTTTTTAGGGATGGAGCAATTTTTATGGTGTCTTGCTGTTGGGGTAATTTTCATTCAATTCTGTATTTATAATAAAGCAGAATTCAGAATAAATATTATAACTATTCTCTTAGCATTTTTTCTAATTGCATATGGTATTTCTTTCTTTAATATTGTAGAAAAGATGAGATATATTACTTATTTCAGAAATTTAAGTACTTATTTAACGGCTTTTATGCTCTTGGTCATTACATGGAATGTAGTGGATAAATGGTGGCAACTTGAAAAGTTGTTAAATGCAATAATTATTGTAATGTTTATTGCATCTATAGTTGGAGTTTTAGCTTTTTCATTTGAAATTTTTAGAGTTCAGTTTAGATCCCTTACGGGATATTTTATGCCTCATTCAATTGCAAAAACTGGGTATGGTAGTGTTATTGCTGTTAGAAATATAGGGTATTATAATTGGTTTATGGGGCTTGGCACTTATTTTAGAGTAAGTTCCTTTTTCTTGTATTCTACTATGTTTTCATCTACATTAGCAATTACACTTCCTATTGCTTTATTCTTAAGGAACATTAATAAAGGTAAGGAAAGATATTTCTATACTAGTGCAATTTTTTTCATGGGGTTAGCTCTACTGTTCACTACTGGAAGAGTTGCAATTATGGCAATTTTTGTTGGTTATGTTTTGTTTCGTTTTGTTTCATTAAGGAGCTTTGCTTTAAAGTTTTCAATTGTAGGTGTGTTTTTACTTCTATGCTCTTTGTTTTTGCTCTGGCTAGAGCAAAGTGGGATACTTTATCAAATTATTGATTTAGTCTTGTATTCTAGGGGAGAGGGTTCTGCAAATACTAGGGGGAAAATATATGTTCAAACTTTTAATAGCTTTTTGGAAAGACCTTTGTTTGGCTGGGGAACAGAACGAGATGTGAAGGGATTGGCATATCCTTTAGGTTCTCATAGCTATTATTTAGGGACTTTATATAAACAGGGAATAGTTGGATTTACTCTTTTTATGTCAATTATATTTTTAATTTGGAATAAGTTAAAAGTAAAAGTATTTGTTGATAATAACTTTACTCGTTTCTTTAAATATGGACAATTTTTAATGTTAGTTTTTATTATGAATAGCTTTACTGATGTTTTGGACTTAGACGCTACTACAATGTTTTTTTTATGGTTAATATTGTCACTTCTAATTGTTGGGAAAAGAATTTATATTTTAGATAAAAATTTCAATAAAGATGCATAAGATATTTTCAGATAATTTAGCAGGAAATGATAAGAAATTAACTACATATCTTAATTTGTATTCATATAATTTAGCTAGAAAAGATAAAGAAATATTTAGTGAATTTAATATTTTAGTTGATGGAATTATATTTGTGTGGATTCTGAAGATATTCGGTTTTTTGAGAGTTGAACGTAAAAGTTTTGATATGACATCTATGGCTCCAGAAGTTTTTAATAAAGCTATTTTATCTCAAAAATCAGTTTATTTTATTGGAACGAAACCTCAAATTATTGATTTAGCAATAAATAATATTCAGCAACAATTTCCTAATCTTGATATTTGTGGTTATCGTGATGGTTATATTAACCAAAATGATTATACTATAGTTAACGAGCAAATAAAACATCTAAAAGCAGATTATGTTATCTGTGGAATGGGAACGCCTCTTCAAGAAAAATTTCTTTTAAATTTACAGAAAAGTGGATGGAAAGGAGAAGGGTATACTTGTGGCGGTTTTCTACACCAAACAGCTGAGAGTATTGTGTATTATCCTAAATGGGTTGATAAATTAAATTTAAGAGGATTCTATAGGATGTATGATGAGCCTAAACTAATAAAACGATATTTTATTTGGTACCCTTGGGCACTTGTAAAATATATGTATGATTCCTATACCTATAATAGATTAAAAAGGGGAGGTAATTAATTTTTTCCTTTATCCTCACCATAGCCATAGCCATAGCCATAGCTAATACTATTACTTTCAAGACCATTAAGTATAACTGCAGGGTTCTTTAAAATTTCTTCTGAACTTAAGTGATTAATATATTCTATTAATTTTAAATCAGTATGTTTTGATTTGGTTAAATATATTGTTGTGTCTGCATAATTTGCAATATTTAATGTGTCAGATACCAGAAGGCAAGGCGCACTATCCAAGATGATAAAATCATAATTCTTTTTAGCCGTTTCAATAAGATCAATCATTTTATTGTTTAATAATAATTCTGAAGGATTTGGAGGGATAGGCCCTGAAAGAATAATATCAAAATTAACTTCTGAAGTGTTTAATGTGATTGATTCTAAATCGATATTTTCCTCAGTTAAATAATTTGTTACCCCTTTGTATTTATCTTTATTATGATTGGTGTGTTTATGTAATTGAGGGTTCCTTAAGTCAGCACCTATTACTAGTACTTTGTTATTATTAACAGCTGATAGAGATTGCGCAAGATTTACTGAAGCAAATGTTTTTCCCTCTCCTTGTATAGAGGATGTTACTAAATAAACCTTTCCTTTTTGTGAAGAAGGTAATAAGTAGTTTAAATTAGTTCTTATAAGTCGAAAACTTTCAACTAAGGCTCCTCTTGTGTTTGGTTTAATAAGTGTTTCAGAGGATAAAGGGATTTCTCCAACTATTGGGATGTCATTGGATAACTTTTCTCTCAGACTAACTTTATTAGTTATTTTTCCATAGAGAGCAGAATGAATAAATAAAGTAATTAAAGGTAGCAGTAATGCAAGAAATAAACCAATAATTAAAGTACTTAAAGAGTTTGGGGAACCACTGTTAGGATCAGTATGAGGGCTATCTAGCGTCTTAAATCCTGGAGATTCAATTGCTAATGTTAAGTTATTTTCTTCTTGTTTTTCTAATAAGAAAAGTAAAATACTTGCTTTTACCTCAAGATCTCTTGTTAATCGCACGATCGTTAATTCTGTGTCATTTAGCTTGAAAAACTCACTTTCCAAATTAGAATCATAATCATTTATTTTTTTCTTTTTAAGCTGGATATTTTTAATGTAATTAGATACTGAGGTATTTAAGTTTTCAATTAAATCATTTAACTGAATATCTAAAAGTATTATTTCAGGGTTGTCTAGCGTCCTACCTTTTAAAAGTTTATTTCTCTCAATCACTAGTGCGTTAAATTCATTGGTAAAAGTGGCTAATTCTGAATTTTGAATACCTACTTCAATTGGTAGTGGTAGAAGTTTCTTGGTGTTGTGTTGCTTAAGTTCTTTGGCAAAGCTATTTGCTAATAATTCTTGAGTTTCAATTTCAAGATTTACTTCATTAGTTACTAGTTTTTGGTTGCTAAAAATGGAGTTAATTGCGGAAATATCAAAAATATTATTTCCTTGTTTAATGTTAGCTAGTGTTTGCTCAATTAATGAAATTTCTGTTTTTATAATTTCTGTTCTGTCAAGTAAGAAAGAAGATGTGCTTTCTGCTACTATTTTATTATCAGTGATTCTATCACTGTTATAAGTATTTAAAAGGGTTTGTATAATTAGTATATTTTTATCAGGGTCATTTCCTTTAATTGATATTTGTAAGACAGCATCAGTAATGGCAGAATATTTAATGGTTTCTTTTAAGTTTAAGAAAACTCCAAAGGTATTCTCGACAGAAAGAACATATTCATTACCAATTATTTGCTTGTTGAATTTTTTTGATTTAGCTATCTTAATCGTGTCACTATCTAGTATAAATGATTTGTTGAATGAAAATACAGCTGTGTTTCCATTTATATTTGTGATAGTGAACTGATCATTTGATGTGCACTCTATAACAAATTCTTGTTTATCATCTGATTTTGGAATGTTAGCAATAAATGGAATATCGGAGTAGTTGATAGAATTTGTAGTGAGCAGCTCATTAGAAGAATAAGTATGGGTTAGTCTCAGTTGCTTAATAACTAATTCTAGGATATTTTTTGACTTTAAAATTTCTATTTCATTTTCTAATACCTCCTCATTCTTAAATGGGGAATCAAAATTCATCATATCATCTAAGACAAAAGCTGAAGTTTCTTGTTCTTCTAAAATTTTAATTTTAGTAAAAGTATTATATTGTTTTGGAGTATTGAATAAATAAATCACAGTAAGTATTAAAATAGTAAATACTGCTATTAGTAAAGCTTTGATATTTGGTAATATTATCGTTTTACATTTATTAATAACATCTATTACATCAACCTCATCCTCTTTAAATCTTTCAAATTCCCTCATTTTTTTTTAATTGTTTTGATTTAAAATAATAATACTCATTATTAATGAGAATACAGTTGCAACATTGCTGATTTGCCCAATATAGCCTGAGTTTTTAATTTTCGCAAAACTTGGCTCAACATATATTGCATCATTGTTTCTTAAATAATAGAATTCAGAATTAATAAAATCAGTTTTTGTAATATCAATTTTAGTAGTAATAAAATTTCCATTAATTTCTCTTATTAATTTAATGTCATTTTTCTTACCATATATAGTTATGTCTCCAGCCAGACCTAATGCTTGAATAATATTAATTTTAGGATCGTAAATTTTGAATGTACCTGGCTTGTTTACTTCACCTAAAACGCTTACTTTATAGTTTAATAAGCGTACATTTACTATGGGTTTTATTATTGATTTGCTTAACTCTACTGTTATTTTATCAGCCGCTTGATTTACTGTAAGGTTAGAGACAATCACTTTACCGATTAAAGGTAAATGAATACTTCCATCATCTGCAACTTTATAACCATCAATTAATGATTGATCCATATTATTACTAATTGTTTTGTCTTTTAAATAAGGCAAAATTGATGTCATGTCTAGTGCAGTAACATTAATATTTAGGATATCATCACTTTTTATTACTTCCTTAGTGTAGCGGGGTAAGCTTTTAACTTCATGAATATTGCTTTGGAAGTTAACAGTATTTTTTTTTGATGCACAAGATGTGATAGAAAGTACTATAAGGAAAAGAAAAAAGTATTTTGTGGTTTTGTACATTTTAGTTGGTTTTATAAGTTTGCTAAAATAGTTTAATTTTTATTATTATTGGTTTTAAGAGTAAAACTTTGAGTGTTTTGAATGTTTATTGTAACTGAAAAAAATAAGAGCAATAAAGATTTTTTTTTTTTTTTTTTTTTTTTTTTTTATGAAAAAAAATAAAGAAATTAATATTTTTTTTTTTTTTTTTTTTTGGAGATTTTACTGAAAAAAATGATGAACTACTTCATAATTAGGTTGTTGTAATTTTTGATATTTTATTTCATCTCAGTATGTTTACGGATAGGTTTTTAGTTTATTTAGTTTACTTTTGTAACTTAAGTTAGAAAGATGAGAGGGTTAAAAGTGAATTCTTTAAGAAAAATAAATTGAGGAAAGTATTGATAGTATTTGGGACAAGGCCAGAAGCTATTAAAATGGCGCCAGTTGTAAAAGCATTTAAAAACAGTAATGATTTTGAAGCAAGAGTTTGTGTAACTGCACAGCATAGGGAAATGCTTGATCAGGTTTTAGAATTTTTTAATATTACTGCTGATTATGATTTGGATTTGATGAAACCAAATCAAAATCTATATAGTTTGACAGGAGAAATAATTAATGGCTTAAAGCCAGTTTTAGAAGAATTTACACCTGATTTTGTATTTGTACATGGAGATACAACAACAACAATGGCGGCAAGTATTGCAGGATTTTATTCTGGAGCCAAAGTTTGTCATGTGGAGGCAGGGCTAAGAACTTTTAATAAATACGCTCCATTTCCTGAGGAAATAAATAGAAGTATTACAGGAAGAATTGCTGATTTCCACTTTGCACCAACCGAGCAATCCAAGCAAAATTTATTGAATGAAAATGTTGCAGCAGATGGGATTCTAGTTACTGGAAATACAGTAATTGATGCGCTATTATATGGTGTGCAAAAAGTAAAAAGTATTGATAATAAGCAAATTGAAATACTCAAAAATCTGGTAAAAATAGATAAAGATTTAATCTTGGTTACTGGTCATAGAAGAGAAAATCATGGAGAAGGATTCTTAAATATCTGTAAAGCATTAAAGGAAATTGCAGCACAGAATGATGTGCAAATTATTTATCCTGTGCATTTGAATCCGAATGTGCAAAAACCAGTAAATGAGATTTTATCAGAGGTTGAAAATATTGATTTAATAGCCCCATTGCCTTATGAAGCATTCTTATGGTTGATGGAAAAATCAAAATTAATTATTACTGATAGTGGAGGAGTACAGGAAGAAGCTCCATCATTAGGCAAGCCAGTTTTGGTAATGAGAGAGACGACTGAAAGGCCAGAAGCTGTTGATGTAGGAACTGTTATTTTGGTTGGAACAAATGTTGAGAAAATAGTAGGAGAGTCAAATGCACTTTTGCAAGATGCTGAAAAATACGAAAGCATGAGTAAATTGCACAATCCTTATGGAGATGGGAAGGCAAGTAATCGAATTGTAGAATTTTTAAGTAAAAGATAAATGACTGATTTTAAGGTAGTAATGATGGGCTTGGGTTATATCGGTTTACCAACAGCAGCCCTAATAGCCAGTAGAGGAATAACAGTACAAGGGATTGATGTAAATCAGTCAGTAGTTGAAACTATTAATGAAGGAAAAATTCATATTGTAGAACCTGTATTGGATGGATTGGTGAAACATGTAGTTGAAAAGGGATTACTAAAAGCAAGCACAACTGTTGAAACAGCTGATGTGTACTTGATTGCTGTACCAACTCCTTTTAAAGGAGATAATGAGCCAGATTTGAAATATGTGGAATCAGCTACAAGGATGATATTACCAAATTTGAAAAGTGGAGACCTGTTTATTATTGAATCTACTTGCCCGGTGGGAACTACTGATAAAATGGCTAAAATTATTTTTGAAGAAAGACCAGAACTTAAAGGGAAAATAAATATTGCTTACTGCCCTGAGAGAGTATTGCCTGGGAAAGTTATTTATGAACTTGAACATAACGATAGAGTGATTGGTGGTTTAGATGAGTCATCAACAAAAGCTGCTCAAGATTTTTATCGTCATTTTGTGAAAGGAGAACTGCACGCAACAAATGCAAAAACAGCTGAAATGTGTAAGTTGGTTGAGAACTCTTCAAGAGATGTGCAGATTGCTTTCGCCAATGAACTCAGTATGATTTGTGATAAAGCAGAGATTAATGTTTGGGAACTGATTAAGCTAGCCAATAAACATCCAAGAGTGAATATTTTACAACCCGGAACAGGTGTTGGAGGGCATTGCATTGCTGTTGATCCATGGTTTATTGTTTCAGAATTTGAAAAAGAAGCAGTAATCATAAGAAAAGCAAGAGAGATAAATAATTACAAAACGGAGTGGGTAATTGAAAAAATTAAATCTACTGCATTGCAATTCGAATTAGATAATAACAGAAAACCAACTGTAGCCTTAATGGGATTGGCTTTTAAGCCTGATATTGATGATTTAAGAGAATCACCAGCAGTATTAGTTGCAGATACTTTATTGTCAAATGGAAAGTTTAATTTACTTTTAGTTGAACCAAATTTGGGGGAAAACGAGAAGTATGATTTAACTGATTATAAAAAAATTAAAGAAAAGGCAGATATTGTTGCTTATTTAGTTGCTCATAAAGAATTTAGAGGAGTGATAACTAAGGCAGCTCTAGAATTAGATTTCTGTGGTATAGCAGAAGGCTAAATGTTATTATACATGAAAAAGATATTAAGTATTTTTAAAAGCTTATTAACAAAATCCTTCTTTCAAGGTAAGTTTGCTAAGGACATGATTTGGTCAATAAGTGCGACAGTAATAGTTGGATTGTCTTCTTTATTAATTCAAACATTAATCGGGGCCTATTATAATGCTGCAGCAATAGGTTTATATGCTTTGATTTTTGCGTATTATATTTTTTTAACTGCCTTAGCTAATTTTGGAATTGAAGTTTCAATATTGAAGCATGTAGCAGAATTTTCATCAGATAAAGAAAAGTTATGCAGTTTATATACCTCTGCTCAAATGCTTACTATTGCTACTTCTCTTATAGTTGTTTTGCTTACTTATTTTACTATTGTTTCATATTCAATTGTTTTTAGCTCACAGGACGTTGCTAATGGTCTGCTTTATTTTTTGCCGGCAATAGTTTTCTTTAGTTTAAATAAAAACTCAAATAATTTTGACTGTGGTTTAAGAAGAATTAAATTATATTCTATCGTTAGGGCTTTTAGATGGAGTGCAATTGTATCGATGGTTTTCTGTATTTTATTTTTTGATTATGAATACAATTATATTTTTATGACTTTTAGCTTAGTTGAATTATTAATATTATTCTATTTTATTGTATCACATTGGAAGTACATAATCAAGGTTAAAGATTATAGTTGGTTTAAAGTTCATTTTAAATATGGTTATACTACGGTTTTGGGATCTATAATTGGAGTCTTGACCAGCCATTTACTAATATTAATTAGTGGTTATTATTTGAGTAAATCAGAAACTGGTATTATTTCCTTCATTGTAACATTTTCCATTGTTTTTTCATTGATTACCTCATCAATACAGATAAATTATAACCCTATTTTTGCAAAGGAATGGGCTAGAAGAAATTTAGATAAAATAAACGAGGATGTTAGGAAAATATTTAAAATTATTTTACCAGCATCATTGCCTGTACTGATAGGGGTTATTGCATTGTATTATTGCTATACCATATTTTTTATGCCAATTGAGTTTAAAGCTACATTGGGATTATTTGTTGTTGTAGCTATAGGGACAGGTATTAATTTGATTTTTTCGTGGCCAGCGCCTATGGTAATTATGTCAGGAAAAGTATATGAAAATTTAGTAAGAAATGGGTTGATATTTACTGCAAATATTTTGTTGTCATTTACTTTTATTAAGTTTTTTGGGTTAAATGGAGTTGCTTTTGTTAGCTTGTTGTTTCCTCTTGTTTCTATCTATATTAACTTTTATATTATAAAAAAATATTTAGGCATAAGTATTTTAAATATTATCATTAAATCTTTAAAATCAAATCTTTAAATCTATTAATTGTTAAATGAAAAAAGACATTGAAATAAAATTGATTAGTACTATTTCAGAGTTTAATTCTTTAGAGTATGAATGGAGAGAATTTGAAAGAACGATTAATAATCCTAATCTAACTTCTTCTTTTGATTGGCTGAATTCTTGGTGGAATATTTTTAAAGACGTAAATAATGAAACAGTTGGATTTAACAAAAAATTGTTGATTGTTTGCTTGTATGAGTTAGATAAGCTTGTTGCAATTGCACCCTTTTTAAAAGTTTATAGAAAGAAATATGGCTTGAAAGTTAGCTTTATTGAGTTTTTAGGTCAACAATGGGCTGGAAATTATCTTGATATAATTTCGATTAAAGGATATCCTCTTCTTAGAGACGAAATATTTGACTGGTTGTATAATAACGTGAAATTTGATGCTATATTTTTGAAATACATTCCTGAATATACTTCAAACTTCAATAAAAAAACCCTATATCTTTACTCTGCTTGTCCTCAAATTGAAGTTAATGAATATCCTAACCATATTGAATTTATAAAAAATAAATACTCAAAAAATTTAAAACAAAATTTAAGAACAGCACTGAATAGAGCAAAAAAATCTGGCTTTGATATTGAAACTAGTGTTGAACAAGTAAATGAAAGAAATTTGATGGATATCATTCAGATTTCTGAGTTTAAATTGTCAGACGGAAAGAGTTCCATTTATAAAGACAATAATAAATTGTTATTTATGAAAGAAATAGTAAAAAAAATGACCTCAAATGTTGTATTTGTCTCACTAAACAATAAAAAAGTCTCTTATAGAACTAACGTTTTTTTTAATAATAATAAATTCTGTATCGATGCATCTTACGATAGAAGTTTTAGGAAATTTGAACTAGGTAGTATTTCAGTTGATGCAAACTTAAAAGATAGTTTTACAAATAAAATTTTTAATCATTGTTTTGGTCCCGGTTTAGATTTTTATAAGAAAAAATTCACAAAAAAAAATATAAATATTTATATGTTTATAAATAAGGGCAACACAATTTATTCCTTTTTCATATTAATTTTGATCAAATATTTTGCTAGAAGAAAGGCAATTTTATTTAATAAAGAATTATTTAAATAACAGTAAAAATGAAAATATTAATATTAGGTAATTTTGAATATACAAACGATTTAATTTATAGATTAAAAGGCACACCTTTTCTGAAAGAAAATCAGATTGATTTAATGTATTCAGTCCCAAAACCTTTAAGCAAAAGAAAAATAATTAAATACTTAAAGAAACTTAACTTTGAGAGATTATTAATACAATTAAATTTAAGATTTTATAAGAATTCTTATGGTGAGGTAATTGAAAAGTTATTTCCTAGTAGAGATATTTCATTTGTAAATACTTATAAAAATATTAAATTATTAAAATACTTTGGATTAGAAAGAATACAAAAATTAGATGAGTATGATTTTTTGATTATATCTACGTTCAGTGAGAAAATCCCTGCACATATTTATAATAAACCTAAAAGGAGAACTTTAAATATTCACCCTTCGTATTTACCAAACTTAAGAGGAGGTTATCCAACTTATGTTGAGGCTTATCAGGGGTCTAATACATCTGGAACTTCAATTCATTTTATGGAAGATAAGTATGACAATGGAGCGTTAATTTGTCAAGAAGAATATAATGTTGACCCTAGTTTAAATAATAATGATAGATACAAATTGAGTACGATAGTTTCAGCAAATTTTTTAAATCAATTACATATAAATAACTTTAATATTTCTCAAAAAGAACAAGATATTGGATTAATAAGTTACTGTCATAAAATTATTAAGTTTAAGAAAGAAATTAACAGTATGCCTTTAAATGAGGACTTTTGTGGCTTTGTAAGAGCTAATTATGCCAAGCACTTGTTTCCATTTACACATTTAATAAAACAATTTAGAATATTTTCAATTTTATCAGTTAAGGAATTAAATACGTTAGATAATTCTATATTAGAACGAAGTTTAAATCATAAAATCATAAAAATTAATAATGCATATTTTATTAAACATTCTAATAAGTGTTTTGAAATTACAGAATATATTTGGAAGGGTAAATATTATTCTACAAACAATTAATTATAAATGAAAAACTTTATTAAACAAGTAATATCTATTGTTTTTATATTATTTGGTTTTGTCAAAAGACAAAATAAGCATGTAATATCTAAAAATCTTATAACACCAATTTACTTTCATGATCCTAGCAAAGAATTATTTGAAATGTGTATAAAATGGCTCATTAAAAATAACTATCATTTTATTTCAACTGACGATTTACACGAAATTTTGATTGGAAACAAGAAAGTTAAGAGCGGCTCGGTTTGCATAACAGTTGATGATGGAAAAAAAGGTAATTTAAAAAATATTATACCAATAGCTGAAGAATTTAAAATTCCCATAACAATTTTTATTTCTACTGAGCCAGTTACAAATGGAGTTTTTTGGTGGTCTTACTTTAGTATTCATAACAAAATAAATAATAAAAAGTTATCTATTGAAGATTGTAAAAAATTAACAAATATTGATAGAAAATATATAATTAATAAGATTAAAAAAACAATAGTAATTCCAAGAGAAGCGATGAAACCTGAAGATGTTGTCAGAATTTCTAACTTAGAATTTGTTACAATTGGAAATCATACAATAAATCATCCTATAACAACAAGTTGTGAAATTGATGAATTAGAATATGAAATAACTGAAGCATCAAAGGAATTGAAATCCTGGATATCAAAAGATATTAATTACTTTGCTTATCCCAACGGGAATTTTGACAATAGAGAAATACCTATTTTAAGTAAATGTGGTATTAAGCTCGCTTTTACTACCGTACCTAAACACATAAACTATAATGAGACTATTAATCATTTTCAGATACCAAGGTTCTGCGTAAATGATAATGGTTCATTTGCTGAAAACATATGTAAGATGGTTGGGGTATGGCAAAAATACATCAAATAAAGAATTGTTAAAAGTGAAGAAAACAGCATTTACAGATACCATTTCTCCACTTTCAGTTGGCGTGTCTACAGTTAATAAGCTCTATGAATATCTGTTTTAAACTATATCCCTTCAATTATTTGATATTAAAACCTTCTTTCTCTGTACATATAGATTTTTATTTTATTTGTAATTTAAGATTTTTGTTGATTAGGTTATTATATTTGTTTAGAGTTTTATTAGCTTTTAAATTGATTAATATTAAGAATAAAAAAGTTAAAAGTTATGATTAATGCATATTTTTTATATAAAATATCCAATAAATTATTTAATTGGGGTGTTCCTTTGTTGCCCAAGATAGTAAAAGGCCTTATTTTTTTAATTTACAATTCTAGCATTCCATATCAATGTATTATTGGTAGTGGCTCAACTTTTGCGTACGGAGGTATAGCAGTGGTATTGCATAAGAGAACAGTAATTGGAAAGAAATGTATTATTGGAACAAATGTCACAATTGGCGGAAAGTCTAACCATTATGATGTTCCATCAATTGGCAATAATGTTAAGATTTCTGCTGGGGCAAAGATACTTGGGCCGGTAACTATTGGTAATAATGTAACTATTGGAGCTAATGCTGTTGTTATAAATGATTTTCCAGATAATTGCGTGATTGCGGGTATCCCTGCAAAAATAATTAAAAGAATAAGTGAATTATAAGAAAGTGTTATATGTTTCACCTCACTACAAAAGTAAAGGAGGTATTGCTAGTGTTGTTAGCCAATATAAAAAATATATAGGTAAAGATTTTAGACATTTCTCCACTATTGATTATTCTAATAACTTACTTAATGTATTAATTTTCCCAATTAAGATTCTGTACTTTATTATTTATTTATTTATTAATCGTGAAATTAAGATTGTACATATTCATGGTGCTTCTAGAGGAAGTTTTTATCGAAAATATATTATTTTTCTAATTAGTAAGCACTTTTTTAATAAGAAAGTAATCTATCATATTCATGGTGGCGAATATCATCTTTTTATTGATGAGGTTTCTTTTATGGTTAGAAAAAAGATAAATAGTTTTATTGAAAATACGGATACATTAATTACTTTGTCTAATGAATGGAAAATATTTTTTAGCAATACATTTAATTGTAATTCAATTGAGATAGTTAATAATATAGTGCCCTTCTGCGATAGTAAAGAAAAAAAAGAAAATGAAGGGACTTTAATTAGGTTTTTGTTTTTAGGAAATATAAATAAAGGAAAAGGAATATTTGATGTTTTGGAATCGGTTAAGAAAAATAAGGAATTATTTGAAAATAAGATAAAAATAAAAATTGCTGGTGATGGAGAGGTTGAATTATTAAAAAGTATTATTTCAGATTATAATATTTCAAATATTGTTGAATATATTGGCTGGGTAACTGGTGAAGAGAAGAATCTTTTGTTTCTAAAATCTGATATAATGTTATTGCCATCTTATAATGAGGGATTGCCGATTTCATTGTTGGAAGCCCTCTCATACAATATGCCCTTAATCTCAGCACATGTTGGTGGGATATCTGAAATTTTAGAACATAAAAGAAATGGTTTTGTGGTAGATCCTGGTAATATTGATCAAATTACAGAATCATTGATATTCTATTTGGAGAATAAATCATTGATTAAGTTGCATGGTGATAACTCTTATCAAATTGCAAATAGATATTTCCCTGAATTTGTTTTTAGTCAGCTGAATAACATTTATAAAGATCTTTTAGATGAATATTAAGAAAGTCATAGTTAGTTCTTTTGTATATTTACCAAATTGGATTAATAGAATACTTTTAAGGTTGAATAATAATCCTAATAAAATATATGGAAGAAGATATTATGATTATACTATGTTTTTAAATTCAACTTCAAAATTTAATTATGAGAAGCAGTTGTTTGAAATTGTAAATAATGCTATTACAAAAGTTCCCTTTTATAAATCTAATAAGGAAATAAAAAATATTGATGATTTTAGAAAGTTGCCTTTCATTAATAAGAATATTGTTGCAGAAAATAATAAGAATTTTCAAGATATTAATATTGATCATAGTAAATATGATTTAGTTACAACTGGAGGTACAACTGGCAGTCCTTTACGTATGTTACTTCGCAAGTCAAGGTATATAAAAGAAAGTGCAACTCTACATTGGATATGGAACAAAATAGGATTTAGTCATCATACTCGTGCTGTGTTAAGAAATCATAAATTAAAACAAAATCAGATTTATAAAATTAATCCAATAACTAAAGAGTTTTTATTTGACGGATTTAGATTGTCAAATCAATATTATTATCAAATATATAATGTAATTAAAAGAAATAAAATTCAATTTATACATGCATACCCTTCTAATGCTTATTCTTTTGCAAAGTTTATGTATAATGAAAAACTTGATTACACATTCATAAAAGGTTTTATTTCAAGCTCTGAGAATGTTTTAGGTTATCAAAAACAATTTATTGAGGATCAATTGAGCCTTAAATTTCTAACTTTTTATGGTCTTAGTGAAAAGCTAATTTTAGCTTGGTATTGTAAACATTGTGAATGCTCACATGTTGAGCCTTCTTATGGATACTTTGAGTTGATAAATGAAGATGGTGGAGTGATTTCTGAAATTGGGAGCGTAGGTGAAATGGTAGGTACAACTCTAGATAATGAAGAATTTCCTTTGATAAGATATCGAACTGATGATTATGCAGAGTTAGTTGGGTTTAGGTGTGAGCATGAGAATAGAGATGTTGTATCTATTAAAAACATAAGAGGGAGGCGGACAGGTAGTTATATTTTTGCTGGTGACGGAAGTAAAACAACCCCAACGGCACTTAATTTGCATGATGATTTATATTTGCATATTGATGGGATACAATATGTACAAGAAAGAAAAGGCGAATTAATAGTGCTTATTATTAAAGGTAAAACTTTTAATAATGAAATAGAAACAAGGTTGCAATCTCATTATATTGAAAGATTAAAAAACACTGAGGTTACACTTAAGTTTGTTAATAAATTAGCTAAACAGCCAAATGGGAAATTTCTTGATTTGATAAGCAAACTTAAAGTTACAAATGACTAGCCGCTCTTTATTAAATAAATATAACAAAGCATTTTTAGGCTTTGCTTTTATTATATTACCCTGGGCAATGGCAGGCGATATTTTTTTTCGCCCACTATTTGGGGAGATTATTCTAGAATATATAAAGATCTTTATAATAATCCTTACTATATTGTATAGCTTGCTAAATCTGTCGATACAGAATCTTAAATGGTATAAAGTCCTATTACTAATCTTATTGTATACTATTTGTTTGAATTTTTATTACAATAAATCTTCCACTGATTTAATTTTATATTTAATTCCATTTTTATTTTTGTTTACGAATTGGGAGAAGGCTCTATATCAATTTTTTACTGATCAAAATAAGACCCTTATAATTAGATATAATTTTTTATTTTTATTTCTAGTTTTACTTTTTACTTTAGCTAATACAAGATATTTGGAAAATGGATTGAATCTGCCGCAAAACATTGACTTAGGTCGACATCAATCATCATATGCTATCTTATCATTAGGATTGGTGTTCTTTAGCCAAAAAAAAATCAGCAAATACTTTTTTATTAAGGCAATTTTATTATCATATCTTCTTCTGGATTACCAAGTTAGAACAATTATAATAACTTTTTTAGTACTATTACTGTTTTTCTTGTGGGAGAGATATAGAACGCATAAGATATATAAGAATATTATAGTTGTAATATCTACACTTGCTGGGCTCTTGCTTAGTTATTTCGTATTTAAAGACTTCTCAATTAGTGAGATAAATAGTCTAACTAGTGGGAGACTATATAATTATTTTGAAAGATTTGAGATCCTTGCTTCTATTTCCTGGAAAGAAGTTCTTTTTGGAACCGGTTACGGTGCTGACTTGCTGGTGACAGATCAATGGAATTGGGCTCCAAAAAATTCTCATAGTAATTTTTTAAGATATATTTTTGAAGGAGGAATTATAACACTTGCTATGATAATTATATTACTTAAAAAGATGTGGTCAGATAATATAATAAACTTAAAATATATTGTTTTAATAATTATTGGCTCTTCTATATTTAATACTGGAATCTTAACAAGACCTTTCCCCCTTCTCTATGTTATGATGCTAATTCCTTTTTTCTATGAAAAATCATATAAATTTAAATCAAAGTTATAATTATTAAAAAATGAGCAATTATAAGTCATCTTTTAATAATTTAAAGCTTTTCTGTGAGAATGAGAATTTTAAAGGCTACGATCCTTTTGATGGACTGAATAGTAAATTATTTGTTTTTTTTAAACTAAATAAAATTCTATTTTTTAGATTGGTATGGATTCAGTTATTTAAAAGAGTACCTATTAACTTTAGGCAATTACTGGGGATTAAAAAGGATTACAATGCTAAGGGATTAGGTTTGTTTTTATCTTCATATTGTAATTTATATAATGAGAATCCTAAAAAAGAATACTTAGATAAAATTCAATTTTTCATTAAGAAATTAGAGGAAATGGAGTCAAAAGGGTATAGTGGTAGTTGTTGGGGGTATAATTTTGATTGGCAAGCGCGTGCTTTTTTTCAGCCAAAAGGAACACCAACTGTAGTCGCTTCTACTTTCATTGGCTATGCTCTTCTAGATGCTTATGACATAATAAAGGATGAGAAATTACTTTTAAAAGCAAGAAGTATTTGTGATTTTATATTGAAAGATTTAAATCGTACTTTTGATAAATATGGGAATTACTGTTTTTCTTATTCCCCTTTAGATAATTCACAAGTTTTTAATGCGTCTTTATTAGGGTCTAGGATGTTATCAAGAGTGTATGGTTATACAAAAGAAGAATTCTTGATAGAAGAAGCTAAGAAATCAGTTGAGTATTGTGTTTCTTTTCAAAAAGAGAACGGCTCCTGGGTATATGGAGCTGCGAATTTTCATCAATGGATTGATAGTTTTCATACTGGCTATAATTTGGAATGTATTAGTGAATATGCTAAATATGCTGCTGACAATTCATATAACCAAGTGATTGATAAAGGATTTAAATATTATATAAACACTTTTTTTACTAATGAGGGGAAATGTAAATATTATAGTGATAAGTTGTATCCTGTTGATTTACATTCAACAGCTCAATTAATAATTACTGCATCCAGATTAAATAAATTTTCTGACAATAGAGAATTAATAGATAAAGTGTTAAGTTTGGCAATAAATGAGACGCAAGACAGTAAAGGATTCTTTTACTATCAGAAGCATCGGTTTTATACTAATAAGATACCATATATGAGATGGACACAGGCTTGGATGTTTCTTGCTTTAACAACATATTTAAAAAACATTAATGACTAAAATTAATTTTCTGAATATCCCTATTGATGCATTAACAATGCAAGAAACTATGCAAAAAGTAGAAGTTGCAATTGAGGCAAATAAGCAAATTCATCATACAGTTGTAAATGCTTGTAAAATATCAAAGATGCATAATGACTCAGAGCTAATGGAGAGTGTGCTTGCTGCAGATATAATTAATGCAGATGGACAAAGTATCGTTTGGTCAGCTAATTTTTTTAAAAAGGTATTGCCCGAGAGAGTTGCTGGGATTGATTTAATGCAAGCCTTGGTAAAATTATCTGCTGAGAAAGGGTATAAATGTTTTTTTTTTGGAGCAGAAGAAGAAGTCGTTTCTAAATTAGTAGAGCTATATAAAACGCAATATTCTGATAATATAATTGCTGGATACAGAAATGGATTTTTTAATAAGAGTGAAGAAGAAGGAATTGCTAATGAAATTGCTGAGAGTGGAGCTAATATACTTTTTGTTGCTATGATCTCACCATTAAAGGAGAATTTTCTTAATGAACATAAAGAGCAATTTAAAAAAATTAACTTTATCATGGGTGTTGGAGGTAGTTTTGATGTGATTTCAGGAAAAGTAAAACGAGCACCTCATTGGCTGCAAAAAAATGGATTAGAGTGGCTATATAGAGTTAGTCAAGAACCAAATAGAATGTGGAAACGCTATTTATTTGGGAATACTAAGTTTATTTGGTTAGTTCTTAAAGATTACTTTAAGGCTAAATAATATTCCCTACCTTTACATCAAATTTTAGAAAATGAAAAGTAAAATAGCACTTATTACAGGTATAACAGGACAAGATGGTTCTTATCTGGCCGAGTTCTTATTAAAAAAAGGATATAAAGTTCATGGGGTAAAA
>Ga0206679_10001154_pt1 | contig 21875 bp, 21 predicted proteins | sample M110012015metaG_FD_155464 | JGI IMG/M metagenome (GOLD analysis project Ga0206679, IMG submission 155464) | Ammonia-oxidizing marine archaeal communities from Monterey Bay, California, United States - M1 100m 12015 | ecosystem: Environmental > Aquatic > Marine > Intertidal zone | place: USA... | reverse complement strand
GACGATAGTATTGTGCGAGGTACAACTCTTCGACAAAGTATATTCAAAATATTGGATCGTTTGAGTCCGAAAAAAATTGTTGTCGTTTCTTCGGCGCCTCAGATTCGATACCCGGATTGTTACGGGATTGACATGGCGAAGCTAGGAGATTTCATTGCCTTTAATGCGGCGATATCACTCTTGAGAGAACAGGGCAAAGAGTCAATCATTGATGAGGTATATCAATTGTGTTTGTCACAAGTTGACAAGCCAAAGGAAGAGGTCATCAATCACGTAAAAAAGATTTACGATCCATTTACACCTCAGGAAATTTCTAAAAGAATTGCTGAATTGTTGACTCCTGAAGATATGAAAGCGCCAGTAGACATTGTATATCAGTCTATCGAGAATCTGCATCAGGCTTGTCCGAATAACAAAGGCGATTGGTATTTTACAGGAAACTATCCGACACCAGGAGGAAACAAAGTAGTAAATAAGGCCTTTATCAATTGGAAAGAAAATCGCAACGAGCGGGCTTATTAGTTATTCGTAAGAAATGGATGACTTACAATTTTGTCCGTGGCGCCAGATTGATTTTTGATAAAACCCTCAATTTTTTGTTTGAGCTCCACTTTGTCTCCAAGAACATTAAGTTTTTCAGATAGCTCTTCTGCATTTTCAATAACAAACCCAATCCCTGCATCAATGAAACTTTGTGCCTCTGGAAACTTTTGATGCCGAGGCCCAAAAAATACGGGCAGTCCATATACCGCAGGTTCCAAAATATTGTGAAGATTGCCCGAAAAGCCACCTCCGATGAGTGCATAATCGGCATATTGATAGGCGGAGGTGAGGTGTCCGATGGTATCCAAAATCAAAACGCGATTCCCTTGATATTCCTCATATTTTGTATAACGAACTGAAGGGCAATCCAAGAGGCTCTGTATGCGCTCGATATTATTCGAACTGACATTGTGCGGAGCAATTATCACCTTCGTATTTGTATTCGATTCCAGGTATTTTTTAATGATTTTTTCTTCTACTTCCCAGGAGCTTCCTGCGATGAGTATCGGGCCCTCAACCGCGAATTGTGAAAGAACAGAATCTTTTGATGTCGAGCTGTTTTTGTGCTGGATTACCTTATCGTAACGCGTGTCTCCCGAAATCTCAACTTGATTCACTCCAATCGATTCAAGCAGCTCTTTGCTTTGCTGATTTTGCACAAAAAAATAGTCGATCTTTTTCAAAGCATGTTTAAAGAAGCCACCATACCACTTGAAATAAATCTGCTTATTTCGCAGAAGCGTGGAGATGGAAATGATGCTGGCTTTTGCCCTGGCGCATTCTGAAATGAAATTGGGCCAGAATTCATATTTCACAAAAATGGCAAGGGTTGGATTGGCTTTTTTGAGAAAGGTTCGGGCGTTCCTTTTTGTGTCGAAAGGAAGGTATAAGGTTTTATCCACCGGATGTTCTCTTTTCTGATAATGATCAATTCCCGAAGGAGAGAAAAAGGTCACAAGGATAAAGGCATTTGGCGTATTTTGTTTAAGAGCAGTCATAACGGGAAGCCCTTGATCAAATTCTCCGAGAGAAGCACAATGGAACCAGATAACATTGGCGTTTTCAGGGATGTCGTCTAATGATTTGGTCCAGTTATTCCTACCCTGAATGCCTTTTTTAATTTTTTGATTAAATAAGGATGCGGTCCTCATTAAAAGGATGAATAAATGAATGCCTATTTGATACAGAAAATTCATCAATTGAAGTAAAAATCCTTGGGTTGTCGTTTGTAAATTGGAATCACCCAGCCCAGCTTAAATCCAATTTGTACATCAAGACGTAGCTCCGTTGAAACAGGAACATCTGGCTCGTCGAAATTGATGGTTCGTCTATTTTTTGTAAAGCCCTCTTGCGCATAAAATCCTCCGTAAAAATGATAACCCCCTGTACTGCTCATGAAATTATAACCCACAAATTGATGCAGATTAACACCTGTCGTAAGACGATCGTAGCCTTTCTTGTAATCCAGCTCGATTTGAGGAATGACCTGCTCGTTAGTTTCAATTTTCATTCTATGTAAAAGATACCCCACACCTGTATGAACGAAAATCCCTGAGTTTTTATTTGAATTAAGCACAGGAAATATTTTGCCTATGCTTGCATTGATGCTAAACCCTCTTGGGTATACCACTACGGCAGCAATATTCCCATCTACATCAGTGATGTTCCCATTAGAGTCTATCAAATGGTCAAATATTCCTGTAAGGCGCACATTCTTGCCAAAATGAAAAGAGGATTGAAGTCCATAGAACCAATTTTTTGAGGTTTTAAAGCCTGTCATTAATCCAATATGATTCATAAACCCATAACGTTCAGCTAAATCAGCTTGTGTCCAGTTTCCACCGTACTCGAAACCTATCCAAGCTCTAGATATAGCTGTGTCGGATTTGCTCCATTGTGAAAATGATGAAATCGGAATCAATAAAACAATCAATAAAAGAATCTTCATAGATGACAAATTTAAGACCATTTTTTGATTTGTAATACCGTATTTAAAAACACATGATATTCGTTAATTCTTTTCGATTCAAGCTATGTTTTTTATACCTCAATATCCTTGATATTTGTTATATTTGCACCCAACTTAAAAGAAGGAATGAAAAAAATTCAAATGGTTGATTTGGTAAGTCAACTTGAAAAAATCAAACCATCTATAGATACAGTAATAAACGAGGTGTTATCAACGGCTCAATTTATTAACGGTCCAGAGGTAAAAGCTTTTCAAACAGAACTTCAAGATTATTTAGGTGTAAAGCATGTTATACCATGTGCCAACGGAACCGATGCGCTTCAGATTGCTTTGATGTCTTTAGGGCTTAGGCCTGGAGACGAAGTGATTACGCCTTCATTTACTTATATCGCCACAACTGAGGTGATCGCATTATTGGGTTTAAAGCCTGTATTTGTGGAAGTTGATAAGGATACCTTTTGTATTGATCCAGCCTCTATTGAGAATGCCATAACGGATAAAACAAAAGCCATAGTACCTGTTCACTTATATGGACAGGCTTGCAACATGAACGACATCATGAGGTTATCCAAAAAACATGGTTTAAGTGTGATTGAAGATAATGCTCAGGCCATAGGTAGTGAATATACACTTTCCAATGGGGATAGAGTGAAAACTGGAACAATTGGTGATATTGGTTGCACTTCATTTTTTCCATCTAAAAATTTAGGATGTTTTGGAGATGGAGGTGCCATATGCACAAATAATGATGAATTGGCATCCAAAATGAGAATGATCGCCAATCACGGGCAGAGCAAGCGTTATCATCATGACATGGTCGGTTGTAATTCAAGGTTGGACAATTTGCAGGCGGGTGTGTTACGCATCAAACTGAGAGAATTGGATTCTTACTTAAACAGAAGAAGAGAAGCGGCATCTTATTATGATAAGGCATTTGCTGAAATTGCTGAAATAAAAGTACCTTTTCGTTCAGCAGAATCGAGACATGTTTTTCATCAGTATACATTGACCCTTGACCGAATAGATCGTGATGATTTACATCATTTTTTGGCGAAACATGATATCCCTTCAATGATTTATTACCCTATTCCTGCCCACAGACAACAAATGTTTGCATCATTTGGATCTGGAAACACAGAACTGCCGTTGACGGATTGGTTAACGGAAAGAGTAATCTCTCTACCAATGCATACAGAATTGGAAGAGGAACAATTGAGACTTATTACGCAAACTGTAAAAGAGTTTGTTCAGAAATAAAAGAAAAACAAATGAATAAAATTGCTGTAGTTGGTACAGGATATGTTGGTTTGGTAACTGGAACTTGTTTCGCTGAAACTGGAAATCATGTGACCTGCATCGATATAGATGAGGCAAAGGTGAATAAGATGAGGAGCGGTGAGGTGCCTATATACGAGCCTAACCTAGAGACATATTTTGACAGAAACATAGCTGCTGGGCGTTTGCAATTCACGACCTCGTTAGAAGATGGAATTAGGGATGCTGAGATTATTTTTCTTGCACTTCCTACTCCTCCAGGAGAGGATGGCTCCGCGGACCTTTCATACATTCTTGGAGTGGCTGAAGAGTTGGGGAAGCTAATCAAAGATTTTAAAGTGATTGTTGACAAGAGCACAGTGCCTGTAGGTACTGCAGAAAAAGTTGAGGCAGCGATAAAGAAAAACACATCGCTTGAATTTGCTGTTGTTTCCAATCCTGAATTTTTGAGAGAAGGATTTGCAGTTTCAGATTTCATGAAGCCAGACCGAGTGGTATTGGGAACATCAAATGAAAAGGCAAAAAATATAATGGAAAAACTTTACAAGCCTTTTGTCAGGCAGGGCAATCCGATCTATTTCATGGATGAAAAATCAGCGGAATTGACTAAATACGCGGCCAATTCCTTTTTAGCTACTAAAATTACATTTATGAATGAGGTGGCTAACTTTTGTGAATTGGTAGGTGCCGATATAGATAAGGTCAGAGCAGGTATAGGTTCGGATACACGTATTGGAAAAAGATTTTTATTTCCGGGTATTGGTTATGGTGGTTCATGTTTCCCCAAAGATGTTCAAGCTTTGGTTAGATCAGGAAATGATGCTGGATATACATTTGAGATTTTAAAGTCAGTCATTCAAATCAATCAAAATCAAAAAACCATTTTATTTCCTAAAATCAGAAATTATTTTAAAGGCTCACTAGAAGGTAAACGCATCGCTGTATGGGGTCTGGCTTTTAAACCTGACACCGATGATATTAGAGAAGCACCCTCATTATATCTCATTGAAAAGCTTTTGGAAAGTGGAGCAAAGATTTGTGCGTATGACCCGGAAGCGATGGGAAATGTTAAAGCCGTACTTGGAGATTCTATTGACTATGCGGGTGATGAATATTCAGTGCTCAAGAATTGCGATGCACTTTTAATTTGTACAGAATGGGGTATCTTTAGGAACCCAGACTTCAATAAGATAAAAGAAAGTTTAAAAGAATTGGTGATATTTGATGGGCGAAATTTATTTGATACAGAGGAAATGAATAGTAAGGGATTCTATTATTCGAGTATCGGTAGAAAATTAATCGAACAACTGTGAAAAGAGTTTTAATTACAGGAGCAGCTGGCTTTTTGGGTTCGCATCTTTGCGATCGTTTTATCAATGACGGATGTTACGTTATTGGTATGGACAATCTGATTACGGGAAGAATATCAAATTTGGAACACCTGTTCAAGCACGAGAATTTTGAGTTTTATCATCATGATGTGTCAAAATTCATTCATGTTCCAGGGGAGCTTGATTACATTTTGCATTTTGCGTCTCCTGCAAGTCCAATTGATTATTTAAAAATTCCCATTCAAACCTTGAAAGTGGGCTCATTAGGAGTACACAATTGTTTGGGGTTGGCAAAATCCAAAAAAGCACGGATATTAATTGCTTCTACCTCAGAAGTATATGGTGACCCTGAAGTTCATCCTCAACATGAAGAGTATTGGGGGAATGTAAATCCAGTGGGGCCACGAGGGGTTTATGATGAAGCAAAAAGGTTTCAGGAGGCCATTACCATGGCGTATCATAATTTTCATGGTTTAGAAACTAGAATTGTTCGAATTTTTAATACCTACGGACCAAGAATGCGATTAAATGATGGAAGAGTTTTACCTGCTTTTATAGGTCAAGCGTTGAGGGGTGAAGATTTGACTGTTTTTGGTGATGGATCTCAAACACGTTCATTTTGCTATGTTGATGATTTGGTAAATGGGATAGTGAAATTGCTTGAAAGTGATTACTCACAGCCTGTAAATATTGGGAACCCTTCTGAAATTAGCATATCACAGTTTGCTGAAGAGATTATATCCCTAACAGGAACGGAACAAAAAGTAATCTACAAGGATCTCCCTGTAGATGACCCGAAACAACGTAGACCTGATATTACGAAAGCAAATAATTTATTAAGTTGGTCGCCTAAAATTGAGAGATCAGCGGGACTGAAGCTTACCTATGAATATTTTAAGAGCTTAACCAAAGAAGAGCTGTTTCATACTGAACACAGCAATTTCGATAAATATATTATTAGATAATGAAGTTTTACGCACACGAAACAGCTGTAATTGACGAAGGTTGCGAGATTGGAGAAGGCTCGAAAATCTGGCATTTTTCTCATGTCATGCCGAATTGTAAAATTGGTCTAAAATGTAATATTGGTCAGAATGTGGTTATTTCTCCTGAAGTAATTCTTGGAAATAACGTTAAGGTTCAAAATAATGTATCCATATATTCAGGGGTAATTTGTGAGGACGATGTGTTTCTTGGTCCTTCAATGGTTTTTACAAATGTCACTAATCCAAGGAGTGGAGTCAATAGGCGGGGTCAATATTCAAAAACTACTGTAAAGCGAGGAGCAAGTATTGGTGCGAATGCAACGATTGTCTGTGGTCATGACATCGGAGAATTTGCTTTTATAGGTGCTGGTGCTGTAGTGACTAAGAATGTTTTACCCTATGCATTGTTGGTTGGTAACCCAGCAAGACAAATTGGTTGGATGAGTGAGTATGGGCATCGTTTGGAATTTAATTCAGAGGGATTCGCCATTTGTCCAGAAAGTAAATCAAAATACCAATTTAATTAAAAATAAGTAGTAAAGCTGTAAATATGCCTAATTCTGAAAAAATAAAATTTGCCGTTGTAGGTGCTGGTCATATAGGAAAAAGACATGCCGAGATGATTCGCAGAGAATCTGAAGCAGAATTGATCGCGCTTGCTGACATTCGTTCAAAAAAAGAATGTGATGCGGAGTCTTTTGATGTCCCATTTTTTAATTCAATAGAAGATTTACTAAAGAGTGATTTAGAGTTTGACGTAGTTAATATTTGTACTCCAAATGGGCTACATTCCGAGCAGGCCTTGATGGCCCTTAAAAAGAAAAAGCATGTGGTTTGTGAAAAACCTATGGGACTTAAAAAAGATGCTTGTGAAAAAATTATTTTTAAAGCATTACAAGTTTCTAAGCAAGTGTTTTGTGTTATGCAAAACCGATATTCACCTCCTTCGGAATGGATCAAGTCAGTTGTTTCGGATGGGATTTTAGGAGATATCTATATGGTACAACTAAATTGCTACTGGAATCGCGATGATCGTTATTATAAAAAAGGAGGATGGAAAGGCACCAAAGAACTTGACGGAGGGACATTATATACGCAGTTTTCTCATTTCATTGATATTATGTATTGGCTTTTTGGTGATATTGACAATATTGAAGGTAAGTTTTCGGATTTCAATCATAAAGAAACGACTGACTTTGAAGATTCAGGCTTTGTAAGTTTTGATTTTGTAAATGGAGGGATGGGTTGTATTAATTACTCAACAGCTGTTGCCAATCAAAACCTGGAATCTTCCATGACCATTGTAGGTCAAAATGGAAGTGTCAAAATAGGTGGCCAATACATGAATGAAGTAGAGGTTTGTAACATCAAGGATTATGAGATGCCAACATTAAAGGAATCAAATCCTGCAAATGATTATGGTCCTTATAAGGGCTCTGCGGCAAACCATAATTATGTGATCAAAAATGTGATTGATGGAGTTAAAGGAAGAACCTCACCAACTACAAATGCTTTAGAAGGCTTGAAAGTGGTTGAGATTATTGAAAGAATATATAAAGTTAGAAACGATAAATTAAAATAGAGATGAGTGAGTTGATTTATGATAGAATGCTCAAAGGAGAAGCAAAGCTAGCCGTAATTGGTTTAGGATATGTTGGTCTGCCAATTGCTTTGGATTTTGCACGTAAAATTAAGGTAGTAGGGTTTGACATTAATGAACAAAGAGTTGATATGATGAAAAATTCTGTTGACCCTAGCAATGAATTGGAATCTAAAGATTTTGAAGGTTGTGATATTGAGTTTACCGCAGATGTTAATGATTTAAGGGATGTTCAGTTTTTTATTGTCGCTGTTCCAACTCCTATTGATGAGGCAAATTTACCGGACCTTACACCTCTTATAGGCGCCAGTAATACTGTTGGAAAGGTTTTAAAAAAAGGCGATTATGTAGTCTATGAATCTACTGTTTATCCTGGCTGTACTGAGGAGGATTGTATTCCAGTACTTGAGAAAGTTTCGGGATTAAAATTTAAAGATGAATTCATGGTGGGATATTCACCGGAAAGAATTAATCCAGGAGACAAGGTTCACACCTTACAAAACGTAGTTAAAGTTTCTTCAGGATGCTGTGAAGAATCTTCAGAACAAATCGCAAAAACATATGAGCTGGTAGTTGGGGCAGGCGTACATAGGGCTCCAAGCATAAAAGTGGCGGAAGCAGCTAAGATTATAGAGAATACTCAAAGAGATGTAAATATTGCATTGATTAACGAGTTGTCAATTATATTCAATAAGCTAAACATTAATACTTTTGATGTACTTGAGGCTGCGGGGACAAAGTGGAACTTTTTAAAGTTTTCTCCAGGCCTTGTTGGAGGACATTGTATTGGAGTAGATCCATATTATCTTACCCATAAAGCCCAGCAAGCAGGATATCATGCCAAGGTTATAACCAGTGGTCGCTATGTCAATGATTCTATGGGTTTTTATATTGCTAAACAAACAGTTAAGAAAATTTTAGCACAAGGAAAACATATCCAAGACGCCAAAGTATTGGTAATGGGTGCCACATTTAAGGAAGATGTTTCAGATATTCGAAATTCAAAAATAGTCGATATTGTTAGTGAACTTAAGTCATTTCAGGTAAAAGTAGATTTAGTTGATCCACATGCCGATTCCTCAGAAATGGAAAATGAATATGGTGTTGCACTTGCTGCAGAGCCTAAGAAAGACTATGATGCAGTTATAGTGGCTGTGAACCATGAAGCATATTTGAACCTTGATGAAAACTATTTTCAAAATATATTGAAAGATTCAAATGGTGTATTTGTTGATGTGAAAGGGATTTACAAAAATAAAATGAAGGAACTCGAATATTGGAGTTTATAAAATGGCGAATAAAAGAATATTAATTACGGGAGGAGCAGGTTTCATTGGCTCTCATTTGGTTAGGAGGTTTGTAAATAAATATCCTAATGACCTTATTATTAATATAGATAAGCTTACTTATGCTGGGAATCTTGAGAACTTGAAAGATGTCGAAAATGCTCAAAATTACATATTTGAAAAAGTTGATATTGTAGATGCTGATGCAGTTTTAGATTTATTTCAAAAGCACCAGGTTTCAGATGTAATCCATCTAGCTGCAGAATCGCATGTCGATCGCTCAATAGAGGGCCCCATGGAGTTTGTAATGACGAATGTTGTGGGGACGGTAAATTTATTAAATGCTGCAAAGGATTCATGGAAGGGTCAGGGTCATGTTTTTCATCATGTATCTACGGATGAGGTATACGGCTCACTTGGCGATGAAGGCCTTTTTACAGAAGGAACATCATATGATCCAAGAAGCCCTTATTCTGCTTCAAAAGCGTCTTCAGATCATTTTGTTAGAGCGTATTATCATACCTATAACTTACCCATAAAAATATCGAATTGCTCGAACAATTATGGCAGTCATCATTTTCCTGAAAAGTTAATTCCATTAATGATTCATAATATTGTAAATAAAAAACAATTACCAGTATATGGCAAGGGGGACAATATTAGGGATTGGCTATGGGTTGAAGATCATGCAAGTGCAATAGATAAAATATTTTGTGAGGGAAGAGTGGGAGAGTCATACAATGTCGGAGGACTTAATGAATGGACAAATATTGAATTGGTAAAATATCTGTGTAACATTCTAGATAAAAAGTTAGGCCGTGAAACAGGAGAGTCTGAGCAGCTCATTACTTATGTTAAAGATAGGGCTGGTCATGACAAACGATACGCAATTGATGCAACAAAACTTGAAAAAGAATTGGGTTGGACTCCTTCTATCAAGTTTGAAGAAGGATTAAATAAAACAGTGGATTGGTACCTTGATAATGCTGATTGGGTAGATCAAATCATCAACGGTTCGTACCAGGAGTATTATAAAAAGATGTATATAGATCGTTAAATGGGGATATTTGGGAACTTATTTAAAAAGAAAGAAGTTCTTCCACCTTTTTATTTGGGAAGGTTTAAGTCTGATATGCATTCTCATTTAATACCGGGTATTGACGACGGTGCCCAGAACATGGATCAAAGCATTGCTATGCTGGCTAAATTTGAGTCTTTAGGCTATAAAAAAGTGGTTACCACACCACATATTATGACAGACTCTTTTCCCAATACTAGAGAAACTATATTATCTGGACTTGAAGAAGTCAGAAAAGAAATCAAAAAAGTAGGAATTGACATAGAAATTGAGGCTGCTGCAGAATATTATTTTGATGAGACACTCATGCCAAAAATCAAAAACAAAGAGCTTCTTACTTTTGGTGATAATTATGTGCTAATTGAATTTGCTTTTCATTCTCCTCCCCAATACCTTGATCAGCTCTTTTTTGAGCTCAAAACACATGGCTATAGACCTGTAATTGCTCACTTTGAAAGATATCTATATTATATTGGTAAAATTGATAAAGCTGAGGAGTGGCGTTCTACAGGAATTAATATTCAAATCAATTTAAATTCACTTTTTGGACAATACGGCCCTGACGTAAAGAAACAGGCTGAAAGACTGATCGATGCGGGGCAGTTTGATTTTGTGGGTACGGATTGTCATCGAATAGAGCACTTGATGATGCTAGAAGATCATTTATCTTCACCATATTTGCACAAAATCGGAAAGTACCTAGTAAAGAACATGGTATTGTGATTGTTCATCTTCTCAGACATGCAAAAACCGAAGCACATGCCAATACAGGTAGGGACTTTGATCGGAAGCTGGCTCCAAAGGGGCATTTGCAATGTTTAGAGCTGAAAGAGCTTCTTTCAAAAAGAATAGGAGCTGAAACTAGAATGTTTTCATCCACTGCACAACGGACTCGTGAAACTGCAAAATTAATTTTTGATGACGATCAGAAAATCCTCTATTTTGATGAGCTTTACTTATGCGGAAGAAATAATTTACTTGCGTTTATTTGTAATCTAAAATCCGCAAACGAGGTTCTGATAATTGGTCATAATTTTGGCATATCAGAACTCGCTTCTTATTTTATTGGCAAGCAGGTGGTTATGAAGACGGGTGGATTTATTAGCATGGAGTTTCCTGGGTTTTCTGTAAACGAGATTTCTGCCTCTACGGGCATACTGAAGTCAAATCATCGATGTTCAATAGATTATTGAATAACTTCTTTTCAATAACTTTATATTTGTCTTAATGGATGTTGATGACTTTCTAAAAAAGAGCTTTGGGAATTTTAAAAAACTAAAGAATAAAGAAAATTCGTTTATTTATTTAGAACATGAAAAAATCCCAGATACACGAATCCTAATGACTTCTGGGCTTAGCCAATTCAGGATGAATGTGCATGAAAAGCATACAGGTGAGGAGTATATAGAATTATTTTTTCTTCTTCCCGTATATTGGAAAGAGGAGGACCTTTTTAAACAAGAAAACGAATGGATTTTTACTTGTTTATTAAAGCTCAAGAATCATATTGAAGAAAATAACACATGGATAGGTCATGGGCATACATTTTCATTAAAAGAACAAGAGGTGCAGTTTTTTAAGTCCTCAAGCTTAACACATTTTTTAGTATCAAAACCTATTGAGCTACGCGAGTTATTAAAACCAGTCCGAGTAGAACAAAAATCTATTCAATTTCTAGCACTTCTCCCCATTTATAAAAATGAGTTGAGCTACAAAGAAGCAAGAGGAACTTTCAAGATGGAAGAAAAGCTCAGGCAATACCAGGTTACAGAGAAGATGGATGGTTATAGGGAATCGGTAATTAAATCAAGATTTGCAAGACTTTTTAGGAGATGAGAACACCTTTTTATAAAGCACATTTGGCATTGTTTTTTGTGAATGTTTTGTATGGTGCAGGTCACATCATAGCGAAGGGTGTAATGCCTGAGTTTTTAACCCCATCAGTTTTTATTTTATTAAGGGTAAGTGGCGCCGTACTGTTTTTTTGGATATTGGCAGTATTTCTTAAAAAGACTAAAATCCAAAAGAAGGATATTCCATTGTTTATTTTGTGCGGAATCTTTGGTGTCGCTGTAAATCAGCTTTTTTTCTTTCATGGTTTAAACCTTTCCTCCTCATTTAACTCGGGTATAATAATGTCTATGAATCCCATAATGGTTGGTGTTTTATCATACTTTATTCTTAGAGAAAAACCTACTTCTACAAAAATAGTTGGAGTACTTTTGGGAGCAACAGGAGCAATATTGCTTACCATAAAAGGAGGGGCAAGTAGTGGAGATTCAGTACTTGGAGATACTTTTTTGATTATTAATGCGATGAGTTATGCTTTATATTTGGTCATAGCGAAACCACTTATGAGTCGATACGCACCAATTACTGTCATTACATGGGTGTTTACTTTTGGTTGGTTTTTCGTCTGTCTTTTTCCATCGACCATTCCTGATTTTATTCAAACAGATTTTAGTGGTATTCCAGATGTTATCTATTTAAAGATCTTTTATATAATTGTTGGGGTGACCTTTCTTACCTATTTGTTAACTATATATGGCTTAAAATTTTTGAGCCCTACGGTTTCAAGTTCTTATATTTACTTTCAACCCTTATTGGTAGTCTTATTTGCATTTTTATTTTCATATTTAAATTGGTCCGCGGACTACACAAATACAATTACCTTCGAAAAAATTGCTTACATGATCTTGATATTTTTGGGTGTTTACCTCACTTCTAGAACAACAACAAATACGATATGAAAAAAATAATATTGTCAATTATGTTTCTTCAATGTTTGAGTCAATTTTATGCTCAAAAGCATGCAGTTTGCGAAGAAGATTATTTAAAATGGAAAAAAATATCCAATCAGCAGATAACTGAAGATGGAGAGCTTGTTTCTTACTCTCTAGACCAGCTAAAAGGCGATTCTTACTTGTATATACAACAAACTTCACCATTTAGGCTAGATTCCTTTGAGCGAGCAAGTGAAGCTTTCTTTCCATTGAATCATAAATTTGCTGTTTTCAAAATAACTCCAGGGTATGATACTCTTCGGAATTTGAAATTGAAAAAAGTTAAAAAATCAAAATGGCCTAAAGACACCTTAGGAATTTATAACTTTTCAAATAATCTCATCATTAAAGAGCCTGGATTGCAATCATTCGCTATTGCGGAAGAGGGGAATACTTTTGCATTCATTCAGGAGGTAGAAACTGAAAAAAAAACAGGGTTGTTTTCAGCATTGTTCAATTCAGAAAAGAACAATTCTGAGAAAAAGGAAAAAATATTAAAGGTATATTGTTCCTATCCTTTTAAATCTTTTGATCAACCGAATGTCAAATCTTTCACCCTTTCACCAAATGGAAAGCGAATCGCATATATAGAATCCGTCAAAGACAAAAATGATAAAATATCTGAAAGGCTTATTGTAAAGAGAACCAAAGATGGAGAGGTTATAAATACATTTTCGCTTCTTCAAAAATATAAGCTCCCCATTTGGAGCTCTTCTTCTAACAAAATGGCTTTTTTCTTTGCGAGTGATACAAGTGAAAATAATTATCAGCTTACAGTTCACGATTTTGAGATCAGTGCTTCTTTATCTTTTGGTGACACACTTGACAATAAACTAGATCGGGACATGGTGCCTTCTCAATGGAGAGCTCCCTTTTTCTCTTCTGATGAGAATCGTTTGTTTTTTGGTGTTCATAAAAGGGCAGAAAAGGAGCCTGAGGATACCTTACTAGAAGATGAAAAACATCATTTAGATATTTGGCATTATGCAGATCATGACATTCAACCGAGACAAAAAAAGTGGCTTAAAAGAGACAAAAAAAAGAATGACTTATATGTATACAATTTTGATCAGGTCAAATTGCAAAAGCTTTCAAATGACACCCTATCGATTATTTTAAGAGATGAATATGAGCCCTCACATGCCTTAGCATATTCAAATGAATTATACGCAATTGAATCTCAATGGACCTATCCTTGGAAAAATGATTATTATCTTATCTCATTGGATAATGGCAAGCTCAGAAAAATTAAAAGTGGGCTTAAATATCCTGGAAGTTTATCTTCCAAAGCTCAATTTTTCACCTATTTCGATGAAGAACAAAAAGAACATAAAATTATTGAGCTTAAAAATAACACGGAAACATGCATAACATGCTCCATTGATAGTGTGATTTGGACTCGAGATATTAATGGAATGCCTATTCAAGCTGGACCAGTTCGAACACTTGGATTTACAAGAGAAGATCAGTTTATTTTTCAATCAAAGTGGGATATTTGGTCCTATGATCCCGTAATAGATACTTTGATCTGTATAACAGAAAGACAAGGTGAGCAAAGGAAAATTGAAATGTCATTATATAAAAAAAACAGAGATAGTGTATACATTGACATTCCAACGAGCTATGTTTCTGGATTCAATAAAGTGAACAAATCCATGCATTTATTCAATTGGTTGAAGCATGAGGATCATTACGACTTAATTGAGAATATGCACTCATCTCATGAGCTGAATTCTCTTATTTGGTCTGAAAATGGAGAGAAAGCATTGCTTAGAAGATCTTCGGTTAGTAGGTATCCTAATATTGAAATTATGGATAAGGAGTTTAAAAACACACAAGTGATCTCCAATGCAAACCCACAACAAAAAAATGTGTTTTGGCCGTCAGTGGAGCTGGTGAATTGGTTTAGCTATGATTCAATACTCCTTGAAGGCTTAGTTTATCTACCTGAAGATTATGATACCTCGAAACAATATCCATTAATGATCTATTATTATGAGATGAATTCTGATAATTTGCATTATTATCGATCTCCAAAACCGTCGGCAAGTATCATAAACCCAATTGAATATGCTTCAAATGATTATTTGGTGTTTATCCCTGATATTAGGTATGAAACTGGATATCCCGCAAGGTCTGCATATAATTCTATTATGAGTGGTACAGATTTTATGCTGAAGAATTATGCTGTTGATTCCATAAGAATGGGATTACAAGGTCAAAGCTGGGGAGGATATCAAACCGCTCAGATGATTACTATGACAAATAGATATGCCGCAGCTATGGCAGGTGCACCTGTTAGTAATATGTTTTCTGCCTATGGAGGAATTCGATGGGGCTCCGGTCTCAATCGACAATTTCAGTATGAATCAACTCAAAGCCGAATAGGAAAGACCATTTGGGAGGCCCCTGAGCTTTACTACGAAAATTCCCCCTTGTTTCATTTACCAAAAGTGAATACCCCACTTCTTATAATGCATAATGATAAGGATGGTGCAGTTCCATGGTATCAAGGAATAGAATTGTATAATGGTATGAGAAGACTTCAAAAGCCATGCTGGATGCTCGTCTATAATAATGATGATCATAATCTCAGAAAGCTTGCTAATAAATTTGATTTGAGCATCAGAATGAATCAGTTTTTTGATCATTATTTAAAGGGCTCACCTCAACCAGAATGGATGGAAAAAGGCATTCCTGCTCTTGAAAAAGACAAGAATAACGGATATCAGTCCAATGAAAAATAAACTTTACATTCTGTCTTTTGTAGTCGTTCTGACAGGGATAGGCGTCCTTAGTTTGATGCCTCCAAGCTCAGGAATTGAGCTGGGCGAACACGACAAATGGAATCACTTTATTGCTTATTCTACTCTGGCTTTAAACTGGACCTTTTTAAAATCCAATCAAAAAGTGTTTTGGCTTGGACTTGGGACATGTTTTTTATATGGATTAATTCTTGAGTTTTTACAGGGTTTTATTCCGGGTAGAGAATCTTCTATCATGGATGCTTTGGCTAACACGGGGGGCATTTTAATAGGAAGTGCAATTGGATATATTATCAAGTCGTATAAAATTAACCGTGATTAAGAAAGCTATTAAAACATCAGCTCTTTGACTCTTCTGTTGAGTCATCTTTGGTTTTTAGATGATAAACGATTTTTAGCTCTTCTTCTTGTGCGGCTCTTTTTTCTTCTTCCTGTCTTACTTTTTCCCAGTACATTCCCTCAAGGTCAGGAGGCTCAATGCCAAGTTCTTTTTCTATTTCATAGACGTATTTTGGGCGTTGAGGTCCTTGTTTTCTATATACTACGGCTAGAATCACCCCAACAATTAATCCCATGAAGTGACCTTCCCAAGAAATACGTGGGGAGATGGGCAGTATTCCCCAAATCATACTTCCATATACAAATGCGATGAACAATGACAAGGCTTGTAAAGGACGATATTTTCTTAATGTACCAGAAGTAAATAGAAAAGCTACCAAGCTATAAATAACTCCACTCATGCCAATGTGATAAGCCCCTTTGTTTGCGGCAAAAAACCATACACCTACACCTGTAAAGATCCAGCTGAATATCAGAATCTTTAAAGCTATCTCCTTGTAGAAATAAAATAAAAACAACGTCAGTAAAAAAATAGGGATTGAATTGTTGATGATGTGATTAAAGTTTTCTGTGGAATGAATCAGAGGCATAAACAAAATGCCCTGTAGTCCTTCAGTGCTTTTAGGCAGAACTCCTAGCTTGTAAAATTGATATAGAAATAATGAATCTGCCCAGTAGAAGATCCAAATAAAAACCAATATTAACAAGGCCGGAAGAAGCGCATTTCCGTAGCTTTTATCAAATTGTTGGTTTTGGTTCATGATGTAGTACTTGTCAATTAGTATGCCGTTGTAGAATTCATGACAGTTTGTCAATTTTAGTGCTACAATCATCTAATTTAATGGGGATATTGTAATTTTGTATCACATGGAAATTAAAAATAAGATTAAGGACAGCGGTATTATCCAATTAGACTTGGCCGATTTTAAGCCAAAACTTGAGCTTGTTGGGATTGATTTGTCAACAAGACTTTACCAGGGATTAATTTTAAAGGAGAAAGATTTCCGTCATTGGTTAAAAGAACATGATTGGAAGCTATACGAAGAGAAAGCTGTTTTTATTTTTTGTTCAGTTGATGCCATTATTCCAACTTGGGCGTATATGCTTGTAATGTCAAAGCTTTTGCCTTTTAGTAAAGACGTCATAGTGGGGTCTCAAATTGATTTGGAAAAAAAGCTGATCCAACAAAATATTGCTTCTCTTGACTTGTCCTTTTTTAAGGAGCAACGTGTTATTGTCAAAGGATGTTCCGATATTACTTCCCCTGAATATGCCATGTCAGAATTGGTAGGAGTGCTTCAGCCTGTTGTAAAATCATTAATGTATGGAGAACCATGTTCAACTGTACCTGTTTTCAAGAAGAAAAAGCCTTAAATTCGCACCATGGCAGGATCTAATATAGGAACCCTTTTTAAGCTTACCACTTTTGGTGAATCTCATGGTAAAGCCATGGGAGGAATTATAGAAGGTTTTCCTGCAGGTCTTATGATTGACCTGACTTCAGTTCAGCGGGAGCTGAATAAAAGAAGACCCGGTCAAAGTGAAATGGTTTCAGCTCGAAATGAAAAAGATCAGGTGGAGTTTCTCTCTGGTGTTTTTGAGGGAAAATCAACAGGGACCCCAATTGGATTCACCATTCAAAATGAAGATCATAATTCAAAAGATTATTCTCATATAAAAGATACTTTTAGACCTTCTCATGCAGATTTCACCTACGAAAAGAAATTTGGAATCAGGGATTATAGAGGAGGAGGAAGATCGAGCGCAAGAGAAACAGTCTGCAGAGTAGTTGCAGGGGCACTAGCTAAACAGGCCTTGGTCACACTAGGTGTGCGTTTTTCCACTTATGTACTTCAAATAGGATCGATTCGACTTGAAACGGAGGCATTTTTTGATTCCGAAGTCATTGAAAATTCATTGGTACGTTGTCCTGATATGCAGATTTCAAAAAAAATGGAGGATGCTGTTTCTCAGGTTAAAGAAGAAGGAGATACTCTTGGTGGAATTGTGCAATGTATAGTGGAAAATGTATCTCCAGGATTGGGAGAGCCTGTTTTTGATAAGCTTCATGCAGCTCTTGGGAAAGCAATGCTTTCAATTAATGCTGTTAAAGGTTTTGAAATCGGTTCTGGATTTTCAGCTGCTGGAATGAAAGGCAGTAATCACAATGACCTTTTTGATACACATGGTAAAACTAAAACCAATTATTCAGGAGGAATTCAGGGAGGAATCTCCAACGGGATGCCTATTGTTTTTCGTGTGGGATTTAAACCTGTGGCAACACTCATGAAAGATCAAGAATCTATTGACAAAAATGGAAATAAGGTGAAGCTGGAAGGAAAGGGCAGGCATGATGCTTGTGTTGTTCCTCGTGCTGTTCCTATAGTCGAATCAATGGCAGCGATGACCATTCTAGATTATTATTTAAGAAATAAATCAGTTCATTTATAACGTATAAAATATGCTTCAAAGAATTCAAACCATATATTTTTCATTGGTAATTATTTGCCTAGGAGTTTGCTGCACGGGGATGGAGTTTTTCAGATTTGTTAAAGGTGATGAGTTTTATTCCTTTTCAGTATTTGGTATAGAAAAAGGAGCGGGAGGAGATATGTCTATCTACAAAAGCGTCCCTATTTATTTGACAATCATAGGATTGTGCTTATTTACATTTATGACCTTAATGAGCTATAAGAACATCAAAAGGCAGCTTAAATGGTCGAGGAGCTTGTTTTTCATATATGTTTTCATGGTGACTTTATTTTTAATATATTCAGCAGTAGGAAAAGGAATGTTTTTTGAAAATAATGGGACTCAGGAATTAGGCTTGGGTTATTTGTTTTTTATCGCAGGACTACCATTTTCATTTCTTGCATTGATCGGTGTTAAAAAAGATAAAAACTTACTTGATTCATTGAATCGATTAAGATAAAGAGTCACATAATTCTGTATATTAGTCTTTTACTAAAAATAAAGCATTGAATAAAACTGTTTTAGAGGTTCAAAACCTATCAAAAAACTACAACAATATTAAGGCTGTTTCTGACCTGAGTATTCGTGTTCAGGAGCAAATGGTGTACGGTATTCTTGGCCCTAACGGTAGCGGGAAGACCACAACACTCGGTATGCTTTTAGGTGTCATCAATTCAAATCAGGGGACCTATTCATGGTTTGAAAACGGCACGAAAGATGAAAACCGTAAGCGAATAGGCTCACTGCTTGAAACCCCCAATTTTTACCCGTACCTCTCTGCGAAACAAAATCTTGAGATAACTGCAAAAATTAAAGGACTTGATGACGCTTCAGCAGAGATAGAGAAGGTGCTTAAGATGGTTGATTTGTACGAACGAAGGAATTCAAAGTTCAAAACTTTTTCATTGGGGATGAAACAAAGATTGGCTATAGGTGGTGCCTTAATTGGAAGTCCGGAGGTTCTCGTATTGGATGAGCCTACCAATGGCCTAGATCCCCAAGGCATTGCTGAAATACGTGATTTAATTATTGAAATTGGAAGAAAGGGTAAAACCATCATCATTGCGTCTCATATACTGGATGAGATTGAAAAGGTATGTACCCATTGTGCGATTTTAAAAAATGGAAAATTACTTCGTACTGGAACAATAAAAGAAATAATAGGTAATCAAGAGCACACATTAATTCAAATAGGAGCAAAAGACACCAAACAGCTTGAGAAAGTAATCCTTGAGGATTCAGAATTAAGTATTTATAAAAAGTCCGAAGAGAATAATTTACTGATTATTCGAGTTTCAAAAAGCACAACAGCAGATCAAATCAATCAGTATTTTTTCGAGAAAGGAATGGTATTGAACGAACTTGTTGTTTACAATGAATCACTTGAAAATCAATTTTTAGACATAATTAAAGAAGGATGACACGTTTACTTGGAATTGAATGGCTCAAATTAAAAAAGCTTAATACTCTTAAGGTAATATTAATTGTTTACGCCGTTATACTACCCTTAATTTTTTACATCTTATCATTGACAGAAGCGTATAATATGCTTATTGATAACCATATTTATCAATTTCCGGATGTATATCATTATGTTACCTATATATCAAGTTTTTTTAACTTGTTAATAGGTGTTATTATCGTAGTTTTTACGTGTAATGAAATTAAATACAAAACCCAGCGTCAAAACCTAATTGACGGCTTGAGTAAAAAAGACCTGATTCTTTCCAAATTTTATGTAGTTGCGGTGTTGTCTGTGGTCATTACTTTATACACTTTTATCATTGCACTCGTGTTCGGGTTTGCGAATGGCTCAACAGATATTTTTAATGGAATCAGGTATATTGGATATTATCAAATATCAACTTTTGGCTATTTCATTTTCGCTTTTTTCTTATCTAATCTTCTTAAAAATCCTGCATTATCTATTGTCTTCTATCTGCTTTCGACTTTCCTTGAAGGAATGACAGGGTTGTTTGCAAAAGAATATTCTCAATTTTTTCCGCTAAGTACCTTGTCTAATCTGATTCCAATGCCTGTTCTTCCAGATGGTTTTGAATATGCAATGACTGAGGGGCAAACCGCTTCCTTGGGATTGTTTTATGCTTTGGTCTTTATGTTTGTGTCCTACTATATTTTGAGTAAGAGAGATGTTTAATCCCTAGGATAATTCGTCTGACACTAGTTTATAAGTTGGGTCCTCAAGTACATTTACGCTAATGATTTTTTCCGCACCTTTAAGTAACCTGGCACAGTCCTTACTTAGGTGTTTCAGCTGTATTTGTTTCCCCGCCTTTTTATACCGTTCTGTTAATTTATTTAAGGCCTCGATGGCAGACATATCAACTACCCGGCTTTCTGCAAAGTCTATAATCACTACATCAGGATCATTTTTGACATCAAACTTTTCATTAAATACAGCAATTGAGCCAAAGAATAAAGGCCCATATATTTCATAGTGCTTAGCGCCATTTTCGTCTATGTGTTTTCGTGCTCGAATGCGTTTTGCATTGTCCCAGGCAAATACCAAGGCGGCAATAATTACTCCGAGTAAAACGGCCAATGCCAGGTTGTGTAGAAATACAGTGATTAAGGTGACGGCTATCATCACAAAAACATCTGATTTAGGCATGCGGTTAAAGGTTCTAAAGCTAGCCCATTCAAACGTTCCAATGGATACCATAATCATTAATCCTGTTAAGGCAGCCATAGGCAGCTTTTCTATCAATCCAGAACCAAACATGATAAAAACAAGAAGCATTATGGCAGCAACAATTCCAGAAAGTCTCGCCCTTGCACCTGATGAAATATTGATTAGACTTTGTCCAATCATGGCGCAACCTCCCATTCCAGAAAGCAAGCCTGACAAGATGTTTGCAGTTCCTTGAGCAACAGCTTCTTTATTTCCCCTTCCTCTAGTTTGGGTGATTTCATCAATAATATTTAGTGTAAGAAGACTTTCAATAAGACCAACTCCTGCAACAATAGAGGCATATGGGAAAATAAGCTTTAGAGTTTCCCAGTCCATTGGAATATTTGGAATATTTAATGGAGGAAAACCTCCCTCAATGGAGGCAATGTCTCCCACAGTTGTTGTGGGTATATCGAAAAAATAGACCAAGCCAAAAACGGCTAATATTGCTGTTAATGCTGAAGGGACCATTTTGGTAAACTTTGGCAATAACCAAATAATCAGCATTGCAATAACAACAAGACCTAAAAATGAAAAAAGCTGTTGGCCTTGCATCCATGGGGCATTAGGGTCAGTTGAATCCGTTGTGAACTGACTGAGCTGAGAAGTAAATATAATAATGGCCAAGCCATTTACAAATCCAAATATTACAGGCTGAGGAACTAATCGCATTAATTTACCCAGCTTTAGAAATCCAGCAATGATTTGCAAGACACCTGCGAGTATTACAGTAGCAAAGACATATTGGGTAATTTC
>Ga0206679_10001150_pt1 | contig 21937 bp, 21 predicted proteins | sample M110012015metaG_FD_155464 | JGI IMG/M metagenome (GOLD analysis project Ga0206679, IMG submission 155464) | Ammonia-oxidizing marine archaeal communities from Monterey Bay, California, United States - M1 100m 12015 | ecosystem: Environmental > Aquatic > Marine > Intertidal zone | place: USA... | reverse complement strand
CTGTTCAAAAATTGCCAACAAAAAACAGGCCCGATAGCTTTATTGGTCTTGTAGGTGATTATGATTTTAACGTTACTCTATCAAATAATGAAGCTGATCTTAATGAGGTTATTACCTTACAAATAAGTATAAATGGGATGGGGAATTTTCACAACACCATAACGCCATCATTAAATTTGCCAGAAGAACTTGAGCTTTATGCTGATCCAGTTGAAACAAAAGATTATGAAATTACGGAAAGTGGCTTTGGAGGAGCGCTTAATTTTACATACCCACTCAAGGTGGTTAAAAAAAGACAAACCAAATTGCCAGAAATTGCGCTATCTTATTTCAGCCCTAAGGAAAATAAGTACATCACTTATACATCCGCTCCTTTTTCCATAAATGAGAATTCGGATAGTACTGACGTAGAGCTTGGTTCGAATCAACAGCAACAGCAATCAATTAAAAAAGAAGAGCCAAATCGAAATAATAAAGTAATTACTTCTGACGATTATTATTGGATACCTTATCTATTTATTTCGATGATTGGTTTAGGGGCATTGTTGTTATTTTGGCTATATCTCAAAAGAAGAGGTAGTAAAAATAACGTACAGGACATCCAACCTTCAATAAAAGACATTAAAGCAGAATTAAATAAGATTGAGCAGCTTTCGGATTCCAATACGATCCTTTCAAAAATGGAGGAATGTTTATCTCAAACCTGCTCATTATTGATTGGAACGAGTGTTTTAAAGGTTTCTAGAAATGAGATTTATGTTCTTTTAATTGACAAATTAGAATCTGATGAGCTTTATCGTCTAAAGGAGCTTTATCGACAGCTTGATGTATTTCGGTTTAGTAAAGAAACTTCAAATTTGACTTTAAATGATATCAAATTAGAATTTAAAGACCTCGTTCTTTTAATTTTATCTAATAAGGCATAATTATCTGATTTACAGAAGTTTGAATTGATTAAAAAGGTGTGTAAGTGCTGTTAAAATAAATTTTTTTTTCAAAAAAGTCCAACCTTATCAATATTTTTTCGTCTAAAGACTAAATTGTTAATACTATGAGACAATTAAAAATTGCAAAACAAGTAACGAATCGCGAAACAGCTTCACTGGATAAATATCTTCAGGAAATTGGTCGTGTTGATTTAATTACTGCCGATGAAGAGGTGGAATTAGCGAAAAGAATTAAGGAAGGGGACCGTCAGGCATTAGAAAGGCTTACTAAAGCAAATCTACGTTTTGTAGTTTCAGTTTCCAAACAATATCAAAACCAGGGGTTGACCTTATCCGATTTAATCAATGAGGGTAATTTAGGTTTGATTAAAGCCGCTGAACGCTTTGATGAAACGCGTGGTTTTAAGTTTATCTCTTATGCTGTATGGTGGATTCGACAATCTATACTTCAAGCATTGGCTGAGCAGGCTCGAATTGTGAGATTACCACTAAATAAAATTGGTAATATCAATAAAATTAATAGAGCGTATTCTGAATTGGAACAAAAGTTTGAGAGACCTCCGTCTGCAGACGAATTAGCAGAAATGTTGGATTGCACTCCTCATGAGGTAAAGCAGTCATTGTCACAGAATGGTCGACATATATCTATGGATGCTCCCCTTGTTGAGGGAGATGATTCTTCTTCGAGTATGTATGATGTAATGGGCAGTAAAGATTCTTTGCCAAGTCCAGAGTCAAACCTTGTTATGGAGTCATTGCGTTGTGATATCAGGCAGTCTTTGAAAAGCTTAACTCCTCGTGAAAGTGAGGTTGTGAGCATGTTCTATGGATTGGAAGGTAAAATGCCGCTTTCTCTAGAAGAGATTGGTGATCGTTTTGATTTGACGAGAGAACGTGTACGTCAGATTAAAGAAAAAGCAATTAGACGACTTAAGCATACTTCTAAAAATGTGGTTCTAAAGTCTTATCTGGGGTAATTACAAAGGGTCTACATTAATTACTACTTTAACAGCTTTGAAATCTGCTTTTTGATAAAATCTATCTAGCTTTTCACGGAGTTTTTCTTTTACCTGTTTTTCAGGAGCAGTCCTTTCTATTTTTAATTTTATTTCTTTTAAGTATTGGTTTTTTATTTTTTGTATTAGGGGGAATTCAGGTCCAATAACTCTTTCTTTGAATGTTAGTCTAAGCATCGTGGCAAGCTCTTTTGATGCTACCTCAACTAAATTGATGTCTTTATGCTTTAATGTTAAACTAATCACCTTATAAAAAGGAGGATAATTGAAATTTTGACGTTCAATAATTTCATTGTCATAAAATCCTTTATAATCGTGATTTGCAATTAGTTTTAGCACCCAATGATCAGGGTCACCTGTCTGAACAATTACTTTACCTTGCTTTTTAAGCCTACCGGCCCTCCCAGAGACTTGAGACATAAGTTGATACGACCTTTCGTAAGCTCTAAAATCAGGTCTATTCAGCAACATATCAGCATCTAATATCCCAACGAGATAAACATTGTCAAAGTCTAGCCCCTTAGTTACCATTTGCGTTCCAATCAAAATATCAATCAATCCATTATCGAAATCATTTAATATTTCTTCATAGGCATTTTTGGCTCTAGTGGTGTCAAGGTCTAGACGCTTGATAACTTTATCTTTGAAAATAAGGCTGAGCTCATCCTCTATTTTTTCTGTTCCGAACCCAATCATATTGAGTCTGTTACTTCCACATGAAGGGCATGAACCAACGGGATTCGCTGTAAATCCACAGTAATGACATTTTAAATGGTTGGCATGCTTATGATAGGTGAGCGATACGTCGCAATTGTTGCATTTGGGTGTCCAATTGCATATTTCGCAGCTCCAAAGGGGTGTATAACCTCTTCTATTTTGAAATAATATGACCTGCTCTCCTTTCTTTAAAACCTGGTCCATTTCTTCTAATAAGAATTTAGAAAAATGTGAGTTCATGTTTTTCAATCTCCGTTCTCTTTTGACGTCAGAAAATAGAACTTTAGGAAGCTTTAAGCCTTTATATCGTTCGCTTAGCTCGACAATTCCAAATTTCTCTTGTTTTGCATTATAGTAGCTTTCCATTGAAGGAGTTGCTGTCCCTAAAATGACTTTGGCTTGATGCATTTGAGCTAGGACAATAGAAGCATCTCTTGCATTGTATCTAGGAGATGGGTCATATTGCTTAAAAGAGCCTTCGTGTTCTTCGTCAACGATAATCAATCCCAATGCCTGATATGGAAGAAAAACGGAAGACCTGGCACCGAGAATAATTCTAAATTCATTTGGATCGTTGGCTAACACCTTATTCCAGATTTCAACGCGTTCGTTTTGGTTGAATTTTGAATGATAAACACCTATTTTTTCTCCAAAATAAACCGAAAGTCTTTGTATTAGCTGAGTTGTTAACGCAATTTCAGGAAGTAAAAATAAGACTTGATGCCCCTGATCAAGATAGTCCTGTATAATTTGAACATAAATTTCAGTTTTACCAGAACCTGTAACTCCATGAAGTAAAGTAACATTATTCGTTTTCATGGATTCGTTTAGCTCCTTCAGAGCAATTCCTTGAGCCTTACTCAGGGATTTAAACGATGTATTCTCTATATCCTCACTATTGATTCTATCTATTTGGTATCTTTCCTCTTTTAGAACTCCTTTTTTTGCAAGAGTGTTAAGGGCAGAGCTACTGATTCCTTTATTGAGTAGATATGATTTTTGTACCGGGAGAAACGCTTCGTTTTCTACTTTATGATGTAAAAATGCTATAACTCCTTCAATCTGTTTACTATTTCTTTTGCTTAATTCTAGCTCTTCGATTAGAATATTTAGATTTTGTTCGATTTGAAAAGTTGGCATCAATTCATAACATAAGACTGTCTTCGGTTTGTAACGTCTCCTGATTTCTTCTCTTGAAATTAAAACACGCTGTTCAATTAGTTTTTTAATAACGGGCTGAATGGTTTTCAAACCTAATAGATCCGAAAGCTCCTTTAAGTCACAAACCTCTTTATGCTCTAGATAATCTACAATTTCAGATTCCCGTTCACTTAATTCGACATACTTTTCATTGTATTCTGGATGAATTTCAAATTTAGTTTCACTTGCGAGCTTTAGGTGCGAGGGCAAAGCTGCATTCATTACATCACCAATAGGTGACATGTAATACCTCGAAATCCAATGCCAAAATTCAATCTGTTTGTTCGTCACTATTGGTGAGTGATCTAGAACGGCTTCTATGTATTTAGATTGGTATGACTGAGGGACCTCTTGATGGATTCGAAGTACAATGGCCGTTTGCATTTTACTCTTACCAAAGGGAACAATAACTCTGCATCCCAGATGAACATTCTGATTTAATTCAAATGGAATCCTATAAGTAAAAGACCTGTGTATTGGTACAGGTAAAATTACATCAGCAAAAAGGGTGAGCCGATCATTCATTTTATTTTAAAGAGGTCTAAATTATATTTTCCTAATTGCAAGCAAATGATTCATTGTTTGCATTGTCTGCAGGGTGATCAGAACAAAACTGTTGTAGTCCTGTTATCGGTCCTTCACAAAGCTCCATGGTGCTATTCTTATCTAGGGATCTAATAAATGCTTGCTGTGGGGAAACATAGAATGGTCTATACGTTCTGACAGTTTGTACTGAAGAGAATATTCCAATCGCACGATAACCTTCTGTTACAGTCAGATTACTGTATGTAGGTTTACTTTGAGCCAAAGAGCTATTAGGGGTATTCACAACGATATAATTGTACAATTCTTCTGCTCCTCCTGTGATTTGAATTTCAAAACCTTTGAGAACTCTTCTAGTTACGGCTGCATTAGGTTCAATATCGGCCATGACTAGATTGTAAAAGGTTTGTCCGTTCGCACCAAATGATTTTGATGAATTTGATAACACATCGGATTCCCCAACTACCCAATCAAATTCTTTTGATTCGTAATTAGTTCCAATATATTCGTTGTAACGGACTTGAATTTTAGCATTTACGATTCTTGAATTCCCAGTATTGGAAATCAAAACAGATGTGGATTGATACTCACCTGGATTTGTCGCAAACTTAAATCTAAAATTTTGTGAAGACGCAGTTGTAGTAATATTTTTTACGAGCTCAGTTTGAGCATTCACCTCGAATTCTCCATTGTTAAGAATCGCCTTAAAGCGATATTCTGCATTTGGATTTAGGGATGTGAGTTGAGGGTTCGGAGAAGTTTGGATTGTGCCAAAGACGCCTGTGTTTGAAACCACAGTAGGCAAGGTTTTAAAATAATAAACCTTTTGGTTCGGTGCATAAAACACACCATTGGTATCTTTATTGTCAATAATGGTGTCTCTGAGCACCCAGGTTCTTGTCACTACTCCATTTTCAAGCTCTTCTATCGTCGCTTCAACTGAGCTAAAATAACTCGAATCGGCAATTTGTGCAATTTCAAGTGCATTCCCAGGACCAATAAAGGCACGTGTGATTTTAATGTAATGCAGAGAATCTGAATGGTCTAATAAACCATATACAATTGCAGTTTCTTTGAAATCACCAATGAGGTCAATTTTTTCATTACAGCTCCACAGGCAAGAAACAAGTGCAAAAACCAATAGTAATTTTTTCATATAGCTTTATAGAATTTCTAAAAGTTCAACTTCAAATATAAGAAGACTATATGGTTTTATACCACTTCTGGGGTCAGGATTTGCGCCATATGCAAGCTCTTGTGGTATGTAGAATATAAATTTTGCTCCAGGCCTCATGAGCTGTATACCTTCAGTCCATCCAGGGATGACCTGGTTTAGCCCGAATTCAGAAGGTTCGCCAATTTTATAGGAGCTGTCAAATTCATTACCAGACAATGTTGTTCCCCTATAATGTACTTTTACGCGCGAAGTCGCTATTGGATGTGCCCCATTTCCATTTCTTAAAACTTTATATTGAATACCAGATTTTGTTTCTCGAATGCCTTTTTTATTTCTATTGACATTTAGGAATTCGCGGCCTTCTTTCTGACCTCTTAGGATAATGTTACGATTTTTTGTCTCTAAATTTTGATTTAGCTCATTAAAAAGTCGAGACTCGTTTTCAGGGTCATTCTTGAAGACATTCTTTAAATACAACCCATCATTAAACCCTAGACATAATGAGCTATCATTAAAAAGATCTAAGGCCTCAATCTCATTCATTTTTTTGATGAATTCATCTTTTGACAACCTTCCTATTCCACGAGCACATGCATCGGCAAAAGATTTGTTATTTCTTGTGCTTTCCGAAGCCATATAGGCCTCTACATCAGATAAACATTGATTTATGTCATAAGTTCCAATTGGATCGGAAAATCCTTTAATTATCAAATCTTTATTTAGGTTTGAAAAACTGGGCTGCGTGTGAAATTGCTGAGAAATTTTAATACCTAAAACATAAGAGCTGCTGTCTTTATTTGTTGAAATGTCAGCATAACTCTGTGTATATGGTAAATCGGGACCCGAATTGAATTCAGGTCCCATTGATGTATTTTTTTTATTAGGCCCTTGATTTTCTGAAGTAGAGTCATCACTACATGACAACAGTAGAACAAGAGCTAGAAAATAGAACAATCGAATCATTGAATCGATAATAGTTCTACATCAAAAATCAAAGTACTAAATGGTTCAATTGGTCCTCCAGGGTGAGGATTAGCACCATACGCCAGTTCTTGAGGAATGTGAAGTCTGTATTTTGAACCAACATTCATAAGCTGAAGGGCTTCAGTCCATCCTGGAATTACCTGATGCACCCCAAAACTTGCAGGATCTCCTCTTTCTACAGAGCTGTCAAATACAGTTCCATCGATAAGAGTTCCGTGGTAATGCACTGTAACATTGTCTGTATTGGATGGAGAATCACCTTCTGCAGCTGTAAGAACTTCATATTGAAGTCCTGATTCTGTTGCTTGAACTTCACTTCTTTTTTTATTTTCGTTCAGGTAGTCAATTCCTTTTTGTTTGTTTTCTCCATAAGCTGCACTATTGGCCTCATCTATATAAGATTTAATGAGCTCATTGGCTTCATTAGGATTGATTTTAAACTCGTTGCTTTCAAATACATCTTGAATGCCATTTTTTAGCAAATTTAAATCCAGTTTGTCCAACTGTTGGCTTTTTAAGCTTTCCGCGATGCTCATTCCTACAGCGTAGCTGACTTTTTCTTTTAATTCGTTCATTTTTTTATTTTAGGTGGCGAAGATAATCAAAATCTCTGCTGAAACATCAAATAGTTGCATCCTTGTTTATGAAACATGATGGCCATGTTCTCCGTATACTTCGATTATGAAAAAGGACTTTCATTTTTCTTATGATTTATTGCCCCACTGGAAAGAGCTTCCTGTGGAGGATCAGGTTCTTGTAGATAAGGCATTTGAAGCTGTCGAAACGGCCTATGCCCCATACAGTGAGTTTAGAGTAGGTGCTTCAGTTAGACTAGACAGTGGTGCTATCATTATGGGAAGTAATCAAGAAAATGCTGCGTATCCGTCAGGACTTTGCGCGGAACGAGTAGCTCTTTTTCATATAGGATCCGCTTTTCCCAAGGAGATGATTAAGACCATTTGTATAGTTGCGAAAGGCAATTTAATTCCTCATCATAAATTACTATCTCCATGTGGCGGGTGTAGACAGGTTATGCTTGAATCTGAAAATAGACAAAAGAAGAAGATTCGTATCATTATAGTCAATCAAGATAACAGAACCATGATTGTACCTTCAGTAATTGATTTGTTGCCATTTGGTTTCGGTTCTTAAATACTTAAAGAAGATTTCATTAGGTTTTGGTGGATTCGCTGAGTACCTTTATGCCCACAAAATTCACTTATGATAAATTGGTTTACAGTAAAATTAAAATACACAAAGCAGCTAGATAATGGAACTCTTAAACGGGTGACAGAGCCATATTTAGTCGCTGCCATTACATTTACAGATGCGGAGGCAAGGATATATGAAGAAATGGGCAATGCCATTCGAGGCGAATTTATGGTTGCTGGAATAGCAAGGACAGACATTCATAATATTTTCCCCGTTGATGGATCTAATCTCTGGTTTAAGTGCAAAGTTTCATATGAAAGTGCGGATGATGATGGAGGTAAGGCCAAGAAAATCAATCAATACTTCTTGACAGAAGGATCAAGCGTTAAGGATGCTTGCGCAAATCTGATTGAAAATTTGTCTGACTTGATGGCGGATTATAAAATATTGTCAGTAGCTGAATCACCGATAATTGAAATATTTCCTCCTAATAAAGCTCCTGATGCGCCAATAGAATCGAAGAATGAAGCTTCAGCAATGGTGCCTAGCTCTGATTTTGAAAGTGAAATTACAGACGAATTTGAATAATAATGAGTGATCATATTAAGCGTTTAAAGGACGATCATAAAGATTTTGATTTAGGAAACTTAGATTCTGATTTCGAATCAAACCCAATTTTAGCATTTCAAAAATGGTTTGATGAGGCATGTGAACAAAAGGAGCCAGAACCCAATGCGTTCTGTTTGTCAACGGTTGATATGAATGAACAACAACCCACGAGTCGTATCGTCTACTTAAAAGACTTGCGAAATGATGAGTTTGTTTTTTACACAAATTATAGTAGTGACAAAGCTGGCCATATTGAAGTAAATCCCAAAGTGAGTATGCTTTTTTTTTGGGCGGGTTTACAACGCCAGATTCGAATATGTGGTACATTAAGTAAAATCACGGCTAAAGAAAGTGATGATTATTTTAATTCCCGGCCAAGAAGTAGTCAAATAGGGGCATGGGCCTCACAGCAATCAGAGATACTGAATAATTCACTAGAATTAGCAGAGCGGGTAAAAGAGTTCGAGGCTAAATTCCCTACAAAGATTCCAAGACCTGAGTTTTGGGGGGGATATGCATTGTCTCCTACTTATTTTGAATTTTGGCAAGGCAGACCATCAAGATTGCATGATCGTGTTTGTGCAGACTTACGAGATGGGAAGTGGATCATGTTTCGTAAAAATCCATAAAAATGACTGAGCCTACTTGTTACAAATTTGAAAATGGTTTGCGTCTGGTGCACCTCCACAAGGCGACTGATGTCGGACATTTGGGATTTTTTTTTCGAGCTGGATCACGTTTTGAAAAAAAGAACAAGGTGGGTTTGGCACATTTTTTAGAACATTGTGTATTTAAAGGCACCCAAAAAAGGAATGCCATTCAAACCATTTCCCGAATAGATGAGGTAGGAGGCGAGTTAAATGCGTACACGGCAAAGGAAGAATTATGCCTTCATGCTTCTTTCCCTAAAGAATATACTTCTCGAGCGATAGAATTGTTAGCTGATATTGCTGTTAATCCAGTTTTTCCAAAAGAAGAACTCCTAAAGGAAAAGGAAATTATACTTGATGAAATCAACTCTTATCTTGATAGCCCTTATGAAAAAATATTTGATGATTTTGAAGAAGACCTGTTTAAAGGTCATGCTTTAGGTAATAATATTTTGGGCAAAAAGGAGGGTTTGAATAATTTTAGAAAAGAGGATTTAGAGCAATTTGTCAAATCCTATTTTACCAAAGATAATTTGGTGGTTTCTTATGTCGGGGAGGTTCCTTTTAAAAAAGTTGTTAAATACCTTGACAAATATTTGATAAATATGCCTGAAAAGTGTCTCATTGATTCTTATGATAGCTTTTTAAATTACAAGCCTTTTGACATTAATCGCAAAGAAGCTAATTATCAAGCCCATGCCATCATTGGAGGAATGGCACCCAGCTATAAGGACGATGACAGAATTGCAATGACCTTATTAATGAACATACTAGGTGGACCTGCATTAAACTCTTCATTAAATATTTTACTTCGAGAGAAACATGTATTGGCTTATGGGGTTGAAGCGAATTATGTACCGTATGCAGATATTGGTTTTTGGCAAGTATATGTTGGTTCTGAGTCAAAAAATCTTAAAAAATCAATTAAGCTTATTAAGCGAGAGTTAAAAAAAATGCAAAACACCAATTTTACTGAGGGGAGGTTAAAAAAAGCCAAGCAGCAGCTTAAAGGACAAATGGCTTTGAGTATGGATAGTAATTCTGGCCTGATGCATAATCTAGGGAAGAGTTTTTTGGCTTTTGGACAAATAGATACAATTCAGGAAATACACAAAAGCATTGATGAGATTACTTCAATACAACTTAAAAAGCTAGCCAATAAATATATGGAAGCCTCACAAATTTCGACATTGGTTTTTAACCTTAGGTAGAAATGTTTCTCGCTCCAAATATGGTGCTTCCGATTCTTATCATGGAGCTCCCTTCCTGTATCGCTAATTCGTAATCACCACTCATACCCATGGAAATCACATTAAAGGCCTTAGATTGATTGAAATGGTCATTTTTAAGGGTTTTAAAGATGGTTTTCAATGATTTAAATTCACTTTTGATTTTGGCTTTATCATCTGTGAATGTGGCCATTCCCATAATACCTTCAATACGCACATGATGCATTTCAGAATACGCTTCACTGTTCAGTAATGCTTTTGCTTCAGAGAGACTGAGGCCGAATTTTGATTCTTCTTCCGCAATATGAAATTGAAGCAGCACATTTATGACTCTACCGTGTTTTGCTCCTTGCTTGTTAATTTCTTTAAGAAGTTTGAGGCTTTCTACACCATGAATTAAATGTGTAAAAGAGGCTATATACTTGACTTTATTGCGTTGTAAATGGCCAATGAAATGCCATTTGATATCCTTTGGGAGAGCTTCTTGCTTAGCAACAAGCTCTTGTACCTTGTTTTCTCCAAAATGTCTTTGACCTATTTCGTAAGCTTGCATTAAAAGCTCAGGTGGTTTGGTTTTTGACACTGCCACGAGCACAACATTTTCCGGAATTTTTTTTAAAAGCTTCGAAAGGTTGTTTGAAATCATTCCTTAATATTATAAATGGTTAATCCACTTCTTAGCTTGGGTTCAATCCATGTTGATTTTGGAGGCATGCTTAGTCCATGATCTGCTACAAGTTTTATTTGGTCTATTGTAGCAGGGTACAATACGAATCCCAATTCAAAATTATGTTTAATTCCATATTCATGAAACTCGTCAATTGAAAAAATTCCTGGAAGAAAATCAACTTGGTCACTCGTTTTTAAGTCCTTTATTCCAAGAATTGGGTCCAGTATTAAATTTGTTAAAAGTCTAGAGTCTAAGCTATTAACTGGTTTTGTGTAGTCTATTAATTTAGAATGGATATTGAGCTCGTACCACTCGTCTTCAAGGTAAAAATGAATTTGGTTTTGTTGATTCGGTTTTGAAATGGTATTTAATTTTTTTAGCGTTCCAATTTCTTTGATTTTATCTATGAATTCCATTTTTGAAAGACCGTTAAGTGATTTAACTAACCTATTGAATTCTAATATTTGAAGCTGCTCTTGCTCTACGAAGTATGAAAGAAAATGTGTTGAGCTAGGATAACTATTTTTTTTACTTCCATATAATCTGGCTGAAGAAGCTGAACGGTGATGCCCGTCTGCTATATATGTACATGGAATTTGCTTGAAATATTGTTGCAGCTTTATAGAGTCATCATTAGCAAGTATCCATAGCTCATGTTTAATTAAATCAGTAGTACTAAATTCATATTCTGGTCTGTTTTGAACTAGACCGGAAATAAAACTATTTATTTCTTTACTCCCTTTATAAGAGATCAAAACAGGTTCTGCGTTGTAGCCAACAATATCGAGATATTTTGTAAAGATCTCTTCTCTTGAGGTTAGAGTAGCTTCATGTTTTTTTATGTCATCATTAAGATATTCTTGGACACTTGCTCCTCCAATAACTCCTACACATGATTTATTTCCTTTTGATTGTCTATATACATAGAGCTTGGGTTGCTCGTCCTGAATAAGTATGCCACGATTTATAAATTCTTGATAACGTTCAGCAACCAATTGGAACCTTTCATCTGAATTTGCTTTGGTTTTAATAGGGTTATTGAATTCAGGATTTATAATCCTTAAAAATGTATATGGATTGTCCTGAAGCTTGGCCTGAAGGACATTCTTCTTATAAGAGTAATAGGGTCGTGTTGCAACAAGATGAACTTTATCTCGGATGGGTCTTATTGCTTTAAATGGTGCAATTTCCGCCATATTTAGAATTTATAACTCATACCAAAGCTAGGAAGAAGAGGGAATTGATAAATTTCATCATTCGTCACTCTATTCACATAAAAGATATTGTTGCGGTCATAGGCATTGGTTACACTGGCAACGATTTCCATTATGGTTTTGTTCTTGAATTTAAATTGTTTCTTCAAGGTAATGTCAAGACGGTGGTAAAATGGTAGTCTTTCACTGTTAAATTCACCTAATAATGTGGAAACAGAATTTGAGTTGCTGGTGACATAATTTGATGTGACCCCATTTGTAAATGGCTCTAACTCAAAAAATCCAGCGGTTGGAGTGAAAGGCAATCCAGAGCCAAGGTTCCATCGAACATTCAATTCAATATCTCTTTTACGACCAAAGCTATATGATCCTACTAAATTGATATTGTGTCTTCTGTCAAATATCGGAAAATACTCAATGAAACCATCCCATCTCGTATTGTATCCATAAGAATATACACCCCATAAGAAAAGTCGATTTTTTGAATATTTCAGTAAGAGATCTATCCCATATGATTGGCCAGATTCAATGATAAAATCTTTTTTAAATACATCGTCAATCAAATCAAATTCAGCAATATCAGCATAAAGTTTGTTTTGATTGATATTGCTCAACTGAGAAAAATATTTATAATACCCTTCAATGTTTACCTCAATATTTTTTCCTAAATCATATTCTACTCCAGCAATTGCATGCCAAGCATATTGCAAACCATTTCTTATTGAACGGGTTTGCTGAAATTCATTTACAAATTCATCCTGTACGTTTGTTGGAGCACTCAATAGGCCATTAAAAAGGTTTACGATATCCTTGTCTGAAGATGCAGAAGTGAAGTTTTGTGAGAAACGACCACCAGAAAATTTAAAACGTAGCTTCTCAGTGGCATTGTATTTAGCACCAATTCGAGGTTCTGGAGAAATAGTATTTAACGAGGCATAGGCCTGGACTCTCATACCAATTTGTAGCACCCATCTTTTGCCTACTCTTCTGTAATTATAGTAACCACCAATTTCTGTAGTAAAGTTTTCATCTTCTATGATTCTTTGTGCCAGATTATAGGTGGTATAACGCGTATTGAAACCGTTGATGTTGAATCCATAATTCATTTCACCTTCGTTTTTCAAAAAGTAGCTGAAATCAAAGCCTAAATCAAAACCTCCGATACTGGAAGTCCTTGGTGCTTGAGCCTCTTCAGAAAAGGTAGTTTCAAAAACACTACCATTAACATGACCTCTAATGAAGATTGGTGAGCTACTTGGAACTAGTAAGAAGTTTATTCCACCTCCAGAAGATTGCCAATTTAGATCGGCTACAGAATAATTTACACTATCCCTGTTGTGAAAAGCAAATGCGCTAAATTTGGAACCTCCATCACCAGTAAAGGTCATCTTACCATATAAATCGGTAAAATTGAACGGTAGGCCATTCCCTTCATTAATGTTAGGGTATAGTTCTTTTGACGTATAATCCAAAAGGCTATGCTTTGCAGAAAATATATAAGAACCTGCTCTTGGAGAATCTCCTTTCTTTTCACCCATAGGGCCTTCCAAAACAAGTTTTGCTAGAAAAGGAGAAGCCGAAACCTTTCCTGCGAATTTTTTCCTATTACCATCTCTGTAAGTGATGTCCATAATGGATGAGATTCTTCCCCCATATTTAGCTTCGAATCCTCCAGTGTAGATGTCTACATTCTTAATGAGTTCGGTTTCAAACACGGAAAAGAATCCAACAGAATGGAAAGGATTGTATATGGTCATTCCATCCAATAAAATTTTATTTTGAATTGGTGTTCCCCCTCGAACGTATAGCTGACCGCCCTGATCTCCTGTTGTAATTACTCCAGGAGTTACAGAAAATGCCCCCACGATATCGTTTTCAGCGCCATAGCTGGGTATTCTTTCTAAACTTTCTTTGTTTAGTTTTAATTTAGAGATTTCAATTTGAGTTCTTTTGGTTCTGCTTTCGGCAGATACCCTTACCTCCTCAAATTCCTGAACGCCTTCTGCGATGCGAAGCTCAAACTTGACGTCAATAATGTTTTTACCGTTATTAAAATCAATATTTCTAAATACCGTTTCATATTTAAGATTGGATATCTTTAGAATGTATTTGTCTTTTTTAAGTTTAGGAATCTGAAAAAACCCATTAAGATCAGTAATTGCACCTGCAATAATTGAGCTATCTGTCGTTAGGATTTTGATTTTTTCGTAACCCATGGGTTCACCGTTAGATTGGTCGTATACAAAACCTCGCACAGTTAGGTTTTGAGCAAATGTGAAGCTTCCTAAAAAAATGAAAATAATGAAGAACAAAAATGGTTTCATAGGCGTATTAATAACAGTTGCCGAAGTTAGTGAAATGTTTTGAGAATTAAGACTGAAATCAGAATAACTAAATTTGATTTAACATAAGTGTAAAATTACTGATATAGAATTATGAAAATGGAAATTAACAGAATTGATGAGCCTTACGTTTTTGAGTTTAGCGATTTGAACGGAAATACCATAATAATGGACTCCTCTGCAGATTTGGAAGGTCAGAATAAGGGGATGACCCCAATGCAGGTGTTATTGGGAAGCTTAATGGGATGCATGTCTATAGATATCATCCTTGTTTTGAAGAAACAAAAAATTTCACCAAAGAATTATCGAGTTGAGGCCATCACAAAGAAAAGAGAAGGGGTGCCTTCGCCATATGAAAAAATTCATTTTGTGGTGTCAATTGATGCAGATGTAGATCGAAAAAAAATTAATCGGGCCATCAGCTTAAGTCTTGAAAAGTATTGCTCAGTTCGAGCATGTTTGAAGGATGATATAGAAATTAGCTTTGAGGTGAATCCTAATTAAATAAAGAATCTACAAATGCTTTTTTATCGAAAAGCTGCAGGTCCTCCATTTTTTCACCTACACCAATATATTTTACAGGAATATTCATTTGATCAGAGATGCCTATGACAACTCCTCCTTTAGCTGTACCATCAAGTTTTGTTACAGCGAGTGCATTGATATCTGTAGTTTGAGCAAATTGTTTGGCTTGCTCAAAAGCATTTTGTCCTGTCGAGCCGTCAAGAACCAAAAGGATTTCATGAGGAGCCTCTGGTATAACCTTATCCATTACCCTTTTAATCTTATTGAGCTCATTCATTAGGTTTACCTTGTTGTGCAGGCGCCCTGCAGTATCAATAATAACAACATCGGCATTTTGTGATTTGGCAGATTGAACAGTGTCAAATGCCACACTTGCTGGGTCTGCACCCATTCCTTGCTGAATAATTGGCACACCTACACGCTCCGCCCAAATAACAAGCTGATCTACAGCGGCTGCCCTAAAGGTATCTGAAGCGCCCAAAACGACTTTACTTCCGGCGGCTTTAAATTGATGTGCAAGCTTTCCAATGGTTGTTGTTTTTCCAACACCATTTACCCCAACAACCATGATAACATAAGGATCATTATTTTCTTTATTTACAACAAATGGTTTTGATCCAGATTCACTTTCTTCTAAAAGATTTTCAATTTCTTCTTTTAAAATGCCATTCAGCTCATCTGTTCCGAGAACTTTATCTCTCTTAACTCTGGCTTCAATTTTTTCAATGATTTTTAATGTCGTTTCCACACCGACATCCGAAGTGATTAATATTTCTTCTAGATTATCAAGTACCTCGTCATCTACTCGAGACTTTCCGACTACGGCTCTTGCGATTTTACCTAAAAAAGAATCCTTAGTCTTTTCAAGACCTTTATCGAGGTTTTCTTTTTTTTGTTTGGAGAAAAAGTCAAATATACCCATTGTTACAAAAAATAAAAGCTTCCAAGGGAAGCTTTATAATTTTTAAAATATGTTTGGATTAGCCCTTATTGAACCAATCTTTAACTTTCGTATTGTGAACGATTTCTTCTTTAAAAGAGTATGAACCACTTTTATCAGATTTAATCATTTTGATCACCTTAGTGTGGGCTTTACCTCCACCTTTCTGTAACGATGCTACTACTTTCTTTGCCATAATTCAGCTTATTTAATTTCTTTATGAACTGTATATCTCTTTAGAATAGGATTATATTTCTTAATTTCCATTCTATCAGGAGTGTTCTTTCTATTTTTCGTAGTGATGTAACGAGAAGTTCCAGGCTGACCTGAATCTTTGTGCTCGGTGCACTCTAAAATCACTTGAACTCTATTTCCTTTACTTTTTGCCATTTGTATTCAGTTTAACTTTTTACAGTTATTTTATAAATCCTTTTAATCTTGCCTCTTTAACACAAGCTGAAATGCCCTTTTTGTTAATTGTTCTGAGCGCAGACGTAGAAATTTTAAGTGTAATGAATTTATCTTCTTCTGGAAGATAAAATTTCTTAGTTACGAGATTTGGGTAAAATCGACGCTTCGTCCTTCTCTTAGAGTGAGAAACGTTGTTCCCAACCATAACTGACTTTCCTGTAAGTTGACAAATCCTTGACATGTGCTATAATATTTCCTTTAATTAATGTAAAAAGCGGGTGCAAAGAAACACTTATTTTGTGAATAAAGCAAATTTCTTCCTCAAATTTACAATAGTTTTTTGAGATTTGTTCAGCTTGCATTTCTTGGATGAAATGAGAGGATGGCATCCTTTAAAAAACGTTGGTCTAGATGGGTATATATTTCTGTTGTTATAATCGACTCATGACCAAGCATTTCCTGAATCGCTCTAAGATTAGCACCTCCCTCAATTAAATGTGTAGCAAAGCTGTGTCGAAAGGTGTGTGGAGAGATTTTTTTCTTAAGATCAATTTTGAGTGCCAACTCTTTGATAATTAAAAAAATCATCACCCTTGTAAGCTTGCTTCCTCTTCGGTTTAAAAATATATAATTTTCATGCCCAGCATTGATCTTTAATTTCGATCTTGTTTTTTCTACATACTGATTAATCTCGTGTTCTACACTTTTACTTAATGGAACTAACCTTTCTTTATTTCCCTTTCCTATAACACGGACAAAGCCTTCATCATAAAATAAATCTGAAAACTTAAGCTCAACGAGCTCACTTACTCTTAGTCCACAGCTATATAATACCTCGAGCATAGCTCTGTTTCTAAAACCTTCTGGTTTTTTAAGGTTATTTGCATTGATTAAGCTGTCAATTTCTTCTATAGTCATTACTTCAGGAAGCTTTCGTCCTATTTTGGGTTGCTCGAGGAGCTCACTGGGGTCACTAGAAATAAGATTTTCCAATAGTAGATAAGCGAAATATTGTTTGATACCGGAAATGATTCGAGCCTGACTTCTTGCGCTTAACCCTAGATCATATAGCTCGGTTACAAAGTTTTTAAGATGCTCATATTGAACCTCTTTTACTGATAGATTATTATCCTCACAATAATTTTTGAGTTTATTTGTGTCATTCTTGTAGGCGAGAACAGAATTGTTCGATAAACCTTTTTCGATTTTCAAGTATGAAACAAATTCTGTAATATAGCGACTCCAAGCAGACACAATATGAAATTAGCAATAATTAATGGTCCAAATCTAAATTTACTCGGTACACGAGAAAAAGAGATTTATGGTGAAACGTCTTTTGAGAATTATATTACAAGCCTGAAAGAACGATTTGATGTTGACTTGGATTATTTTCAGTCCAATATAGAAGGAGAGCTCATTAATTATCTTCAGAAGACAGATTGCGACGGTATCATATTGAATGCTGGGGGGTACACTCATACTAGTGTTTCAATACGTGATTGTATTTCTGCCATAAATATTCCCGTTGTTGAGGTACATATCAGTAACATTGCTGCTCGTGAATCTTTTCGTCATAATTCTTTGATTTCGCCAGTGTGTGAGGGGTGTATTTTTGGTTTTGGCATGGAGTCATACAAGTTAGCGATACAATTTTTTAATTCAAAATGAACCTATTTGATTTACTGTTGTACACGGTAAAAAAAATAGCATTATGAAATTATTCTTCTTCCCTTTTATGGTATCCCTTTTTCTGTTGGGACCAACCTTTGCAAATCAAACAAATATTGAAAAAGATTCTCCAGAATCTAAAGACTCCAAACGAAAAATTCAATTGGTCATTTTATTTGACACCTCAAACAGTATGGATGGTCTTTTGGAGCAGGCCAAATCCCGCTTATGGGAAATCGTTAATGAAACCAGCGAGCTGAGACACAGCGGAGAAATTCCAATTTTGGAAATTGCCATGTATGATTATGGAAATGACGGAATTAGAGGTAACAATTATGTCCGAAAACAGCTGGATTTTACTAGTGATTTGGATATGGTGTCCAAAAAATTATTTGGTCTTCGGACAAATGGAGGAAGTGAATACTGCGGTGCAGTGATCAAAGATGCTCTGTTGGAATTGGATTGGTCAAATGACTCTAGAGATTTAAAAATGATATATATCGCCGGTAATGAGCGATTTAATCAAGGACCAGTTAATTACAAAGAGGTTTGTAAAATGGCTATGGATAATGACGTTGTTGTAAATACTATTTATTGCGGGAACAGAGATCAAGGAATTAAAGAGTTTTGGATGGACGGAGCTTCCTGTTCTAATGGGGATTACTTCAACATCAATTCAAATGAAAGAGTTGTTTTTATTCCTACTCCGTATGATGATCAGATCAATAAATTGAGCATGGAGGTCAATAGTACGTACGTATCTTATGGAAGCTTGGGTACAGAAAGAAAGGCGCTTCAGATGGAACAAGATGCAGAAGCAATGGATCAAGCTCCGGCAGTTGCGTCAATGAGAGCAAAGGCAAAGACTTCCTCTAATTATAATAATGCCAGGTGGGATTTGGTTGATGCTTTTATAGCTGACTCAACGATTATACAAAAAATAGATAAGAAAGACCTTCCTAAAGATCTTCAGGGAAAATCTGAAGAAGAGTTAAACAAATATGTTGAATTAAAAATCACAGAACGTAAAGAAATTCAGGAGCAAATTTCAGAATTAAGTGTAAAGAGAGATGCATTCATTAAAGAGGAAAGAGCGAAGGACAAGTCTGCTAAAGAAGACGATTTTGGAAAAGCAGTTAATAAAAGTATTAAAGAGCGTGCTGTCAATAAAGGATTTGAAGGAAACGAGTAGTTAAAGTTCAGCGAATAATGGTAATTTCGCACACATGGAAGCCATTATTCGCTTTTTTTCCGAAATAGATGCGGTATACGCTGCCTTGATAGCAACAACTTTTACATGGTTGGTCACTGCAATGGGCGCTTCATTGGTTTTCTTTTTTAAAACAATGCACCGAGGTGTACTGGATGGTATGCTAGGCTTTACGGGAGGAGTAATGGTAGCCGCAAGCTTTTGGTCCTTATTGAATCCTGCTATTGAATTATCAGAAAGAATGTATCCAGGTTATATGTGGATGCCTGCGGCAGTTGGATTTTTAACAGGAGCTTTGTTTTTATTTTTTCTAGATAAAAGCCTTCCTCATTTACACATAAATTTTAAGGAGTCAGAAAAAGAAGGTGTGAAAACCCAATTTCACAAAACAACTTTATTGGTACTTGCAATTACGCTTCATAATATTCCAGAGGGCTTGGCTGTAGGTGTTTTATTTGGAGCATCTGCCCATGGAATAGAAGGAGCAACAGTTGCTGGAGCGGTCGCATTGGCATTGGGCATTGGAATTCAGAATTTCCCCGAAGGTTTTGCAGTTGCAATGCCACTGAGAAGGGCAGGAGCGAGTCGTTTTAAGAGCTTTTGGTACGGACAACTTTCTGCAATTGTCGAACCCATTGCTGGAGTGGTTGGGGCATTAGCGGTCATTTATATGGAACCTATCTTGCCTTTTGCATTGGCCTTTGCTGCTGGAGCTATGATTTTCGTTGTGGTAGAAGAGGTCATCCCCGAAACCCAAAGAGATAAATATACGGATATTGCCGTACTTGGATTTATTGGAGGATTCCTTGTCATGATGATATTGGACGTGGCCCTTGGTTAAAAAAGCACAATTCACTTATTAAAATTGAATTTCCTTATTGTTTAGAGAACTTAATATTTTTAGGGTTTTCACCTGATATTTCTATAAAATAAACCCCGCTTTGAAGTTGAGAAACATTAATAGGCCCGTCTGTTGTACCTGTGCACATAACCTTTCCATTACTTGCATAAATTGAATACTTCGCATTGGCATCTATATTTTTAAGATGAATGATATCGCTAGCCGGATTTGGATGGACGTCTAATTGTCCATTATCGAGATCATTTATATAGTTTGTGCCACATGAGGCTACCCAGCTTATACCGTCAAATTCAAATGGAGCAGGAACCTCTACGCATAAATGGGTTAATGCTGTTACGGCAATATCTGTAATTTTTGGAGTAGCGTCATAATTGTATACGTAGCTAGAGTCTGAATCATCCCATATCGCATTTAGAATATCCCCATTATTACTATTTCCTGAGGCATCAATTACTTGATTTCCAGTTCCTTCATTCATTTTCCAGTAACCTATCAAGTTTGCTGAGTTTGGATGGGAATTTTCTAGAGTACTACAATGCCAATCAGCAATGGTATTCGCATCTAATATTGTATTCCAGGTGCGAACTTCTGCGACAGAACCTTGGAAGTCATAGGCTGAATTTACATCTGTTCCAATAAACAAACCCTGTCCAGTATTTATATTGCCAATTCCAGATATATCAGTTTCACTAATAAATTGACCGTCTTCATACATCTTCATCATTCCATCTCTATCAAAGGAAACGCTTAAAGTATGCCATTCATTATCTGCAATTAATCCGCCCACATCAATATCTGCTCTTGATGAACCATCACCAATATTAACTTTCCATTCAGGACCAGCAGGAAATTTAAATGAGAACACAAAACCAGGATTTACTCCTGAGTTCCAATCTTTGTTGCCTAAAATAGCGACATCTCCAGCAGAAGAGGTTCTAACCCTGCATTCAACAGTAAAGTCTTGATTGTCTCCAAAATCAAATAGGGGATTTGCAGGAACCTCCGAATAGGCATTGTTCCCATCAAAAGTTAATTCAGGTTCATCGCCCAAACAATTAAATGCATTGTTTGAAACAAGGCTAGAATCTTTTAAAATAAGCTGTGTATTTACATTATTCCCACTCACAATAAATGGAACTTCGCGTTCCTCAATAGTAGTGCCTCCGTGTGAATTTCCAATGCCGCCATGATCAGAAGTAACAAGAATTAACCAATCCTCATTGGCATAATTGGGTCTTTGTTCTATCGCATTTATAATAGGAATAATATGAGTGTCAGTCGTCTCTATGGCACTGATATATTGTGAAATATTCGGGCTAAATCCATAGCTATGCCCTGCATGGTCTACGTCATCAAAATGTAGGAATATAAGATCTGGATCGTTTGAGCTGATATAGCTTGCTGCTTGACTACTTACTGCAGCATCTGTAGATACATTTAATTTGAAATCTACGTGATTTTGGACAATGTAATCATTAATAGGGTCCCAATGACATATCGAAATTGTATTGATATTGGAGTCAAATTCTTCAGCATGCTTAAATAGTGAAGGATAGTTCTCATAATCATTAATGGTAAAATCATTGCCCGTTACCAAGTGTTTTTCAGACCAAACTCCACATAGGATAGCAGACCATCCAGGACCACTTATCGTAATGTCGTCATTTAATGCATTAGGACTGTAGATGCCGTTTGTAATGAGCGCATCAAGATTTGGTGTTTGTGCCTGAATGAAGGCATCAGTGCGAATACCATCAATTCCAATTATAAGTACTTTTTTTTGAGTTTGACCATAAGAGAAAGTCATGAAAAAAAAGCTGGTTAAGGCGAAGAGTAAGTTTTTCATTTTTTTTTTTTTTTCAAGATACTCA
>Ga0206679_10001149_pt1 | contig 21947 bp, 22 predicted proteins | sample M110012015metaG_FD_155464 | JGI IMG/M metagenome (GOLD analysis project Ga0206679, IMG submission 155464) | Ammonia-oxidizing marine archaeal communities from Monterey Bay, California, United States - M1 100m 12015 | ecosystem: Environmental > Aquatic > Marine > Intertidal zone | place: USA... | reverse complement strand
AAGACTGCCTAAAAGTGATATTGATTCAATATTACTAATATTATCTACTGAATAATCTATTAAATTCTCATTAATTAACTGATCTTGAACTGGTGTATTGTAAAATTTTGCGATTAAAGAAAGAAAAATACTACATATTGCAATTATTTGTATCGAAGTTTTCCATTTAGCAAGACGGGTGACCGATAAAAGTATTGCATTTTCGCCTAAAAACTCACGTAATCCAGAAATTAAAATTTCCCGAAATATAATGATTAAGGTTGGGATCACAATCAATGGATCGAACTTAAAGGGATGCAGTAAAACCATTAAAGCCATTATTACCATTGCTTTGTCTGCAATAGGGTCCATCATTTTTCCAAATGCAGTTTCTTGTTTCCAAAGCCTTGCTAAGTAACCATCTATAAAATCTGTTACACCAGCTATGATGAAGATAATTAATGCTATGGAGTAGGATAATGGTTGTTGGAAATATAAAATTACAAGAGGAACGGTAGGAGCTGCCGCTAGTCTTAATATCGTAAGAATATTAGGTAATGTCCAATTCATATCTGAACTATAATCAATTAAGTGGCCTCATGGAAGAAGTCATGAAGGTTTTTTGCTAATTTATTTGAAATCCCATCAACAGCTTGCAAGTCTTTTAAATCAGCTCTTGAAATAGCCTTAGCCGATCCAAAGTGTGAAAGTAATGCGCGTTTGCGTGATTGCCCTACGCCCTTGATTTCGTCAAGCGGTGATCTGAAGTTTGATTTTTTTCGTTTTGCTCTGTGAGTCCCAATAGCAAAGCGATGAGCTTCGTCACGTAGACGTTGAACGAAGTATAATACTGGGTCTGTATGGCGTAGACTAAACGGTTTTTTTTGATGTCTGTAAAACAACTCCTTGCCAGCGTCTCTTTCCTCACCTTTTGCAACTCCAATAAAATGCAAGTCAGTTATCCCTAGATCTTTTAATGCTGTCGCAACAGCAGATACTTGCCCAGCGCCTCCATCAATAATGATTAAATCTGGCCAGTTTTCAGTAGTTTGATCAGAGCTTTCTGAGAGAAGTTTAGAAAATCTTCTGTGTATCACTTCCTTCATCATTGCTAAATCATCACCAGTTTGGGCTGTTGGTTCTTTTATGTTGAATTTTCTATATGCGGACTTTTCGAGACCGTCAGGTCCCGAAACAATCATACCGCCAATCGCATCAGTTCCTTGAATGTGTGAATTGTCGTATACTTCAATTCTTTTTAATTTCTTCTCTATATTGAGCTTGTTGGCTAAGTCTTTGAGTAATTTAGTTTGATTTGCAGATTCAGAATTTCTTCTAGCTAATGCCTCTTCAGCATTTCGTCTTGCGTTCTCTATTAATATTGCTTTTTCGCCAATTTGAGGGTTTAAAATTTTTATTTTAAAAGATGAGTTTTTGGATAATAGTTGCTCAACCAATAAAGGATTTTCTATCTTGTCTGACAATAAAATATTTTTTGGTGCAGTTTTGTTATTATAAAATTGTACCAAAAAAGCTTCTAAAATTTCCGAAGCTTCCGCTCCATTTCCGGTTTGTGGAAAATATGCTCTATTACCCCAGTTTTGATGAGCGCGAATAAAAAATACTTGAACGCATGCAGTATTTTCCTCGCAATGAATTGCAATAATATCTGCGTCATTTACCCCTTTAGGGTTTATTCCTTGGTGTTGCTGAATTTGGGTTAATGCATGAATTCTGTCTCTTATTACGGCGGCTGTTTCAAAATCCATTTGTTGGCTTGCTTCATGCATCTGTAAAGCCAACTTTTCTTGAATTTTTTTATTTTTTCCTTTTAAAAAATTTTCAGCATCTTTAACAGATGCGTTGTATTTATTTTCGGAAATTTTTCCGACACAGGGAGCCGAGCATTTTTTAATTTGGAATAAGAGGCATGGACGGGTTCGATTAGTAAACTGTGCGTCAGTACAATTCCGTAACATGAAGATTCTTTGTAATTGATTTAAAGTCCGATTTACCGCACCCGCGGATGCAAACGGTCCATAATAATTGCCTTGTTCAGATTTTTTACCACGGTGCTTTTTTATTTGTGAAAAAACGTGAGTTTTCGAAACTAAGATATTTGGAAAACTCTTATCGTCTTTTAAAAGCACGTTATATTTTGGTTTCAACTGCTTAATTAAATTTTGTTCTAATAATAAAGCTTCAGTTTCAGTTCTTGTAGTTAAGAACATCATGGAGGCAGTATTTTGGATCATTTTGTTCGTTCTTATAGTATGCCCATGAGCTTTAGAATAATTAGTAACTCGCTTTTTTAAATTCACCGCTTTTCCGACGTACAAAACTGATCCAGCATTATCTAACATCCGATAAACACCTGGATTTTCGGGTAGATTTTTAAGATAATTTCTGATTATCTCATATCCGGAAGTATTGGATTTAGTTGTTATATTTATGACGGTCATCCCAAAATATTACATGATTCTGTAGTTTCTGCATTTAAAATGACATATCGTTCATATTTTCTCCACTTATTCTGTGGATAAGTCTGCATATAACTTTACTCCTAAGCTTATTTTCCCTTAAATTATTGGGTTTATTACTAATTGCCTAATTTTTAGGCAATTTACTAAGTAATTGAATTATAACAATAAAAACTAGTTTAATTTACAAATTCTTGAATTCATTGAGTTTTTTAGATTTTTATCAAAATAATATAGTTCAGGTGGACAACTAACGTAGGGTAAACGTGCTAGCTCATTGATTTTCTTACTCAATTCCTAAGATATCTGGGGTTTGCCACGCTAAATGTTGGCCGCCATCAATACAGATTAACTGTCCTGTCAGAGAGTGCGCTTTTAAAATGAAATTCATAGCATTTGTTATATCAAACTCATCAGCACCACGCATTAATGGTGTTGATTTTCTTTGTTGCTCGAAATGTTCTTTACTTTGACGATTGCCTTGCAACGTAGGACCAGGTCCAATTGCATTTACTCTGATATGTGGAGCTAGAAATTGTGCAGAGGATTGAGTGAACGCCCATAACCCCATTTTTGCAATTGTGTAAGACATAAATTCTGGTGTTATTTTTCGTACCCTTTGATCAACCATATTTATAACATTTGAGTTTGTGTGCGGAAGTTTATTTTTGCTTCTCTGTATTTTTGGTGCTTGTTCTGCAAATTTCTGAGTTAAAAAAACAGCTGAACGTAGATTGGAATTGATATGACGGTTCCAACTTTCCAAATCAACCGTGTTTAAATTATCATATTCAAATATTGAGGCATTATTTATCAAAAGATCAAATACTCCCCCCATTATTTTTTTTGCTTTTCCAACAAGTTCAATCGTATCAGTCATTTCCAGTAAATCAGCTTGTAATATTTCTGCTTGCACACCCTCCTTTCGAGCTAAATCACGAGTTTCTTCAGCATCCTCAAGAGCGTTATTGCAGTGAATAATAATGTCTGTGCCCTGACTTGCTAATTCAAGCACCATGGCTTTTCCAAGTCTTCTGGCACCACCGGTAATAATTGCTTTTTTTGACATCAATTAAATCTTTATGTTTTTTTGATTAGCTGCATACATCATTCTTCACATACACAGATTGAATTATTGATTAGTGGTGCACCGCATTTTTTGCATTTTTTACCATTTCCGAATTTTAATTTAGGTACCTTTAAACGACCAAACATTGCCAAAACTACCATTCCTACAAGAAATAACGATACGATTTTGATTATCATTTACAAACCAAATTTTGACCAATTAGCATGGTTCTCAATTCCTCCAATTGTTTCATTTGCAATTTTAATACCAAACCGGGAGATGAAACCTTTCTTTTTTTCTTGTACATAAAACTTTGTTTTATCCCCATATATTTGTTTCATTGTTGGTATGAGATGACCTATTCCATCAACTAAACCTAATTCTTTTGCAGTTTTTCCGACCCAAAACTCACCAGTGAATATATCTTTGTCTTGAAGTCTGTCGCCTCTACTGTTTTTTACCTGAGCGACAAAGGCATTATGTATCTCTTTTTGTAGGCTTATCAGCCTATTAATATCTTCAGCATTTTCTGGTTTAAATGGATCTAAAAAACTTTTTTCTTCACCGGCAGTATAGATTCGCCGTTCAATACCGTAATTTTTTATAAGTTTTTGGAAACCAAAGCCAGAATATATTACACCTATAGAACCAATGATCGAACTTAAATCCACGTAAATTTTATCTGCAGCAGTTGCTAGCCAATAACCTCCTGATGCTGCTACATCCTCTACAAAAGCATAAACAGGGATTTTTTTCTCTTCTGCCAAACGTCTTATTCTGGCGGCTATTAGGCTAGATTGAACTGGGCTTCCGCCGGGTGAATTAATTAAAAGTGCTACCGCTGATAGGTTTTTGCGTAAAAATGCTTTTTCAATTAAGTTTTTTGTAGAGTGATCACTTATTGCAGATGAACCAAATCTACCATCCGCAGCAATCGTGCCACTAAAACGAATTACTGCCACCAGTGGTCTTTTTTTTCTAAAAGGTAACCAAATTTTCATAAAAACCGTTTAATGATTTGATATTGGAGACACAACCTTTTGTTTGTATATTAATTTAGTTATCAATTGATAGTCATGAGTTATTAACGCTACGTTAAGTAAACACTTGAATGAATTGCAACAAAAAATAAAATTGCCCTCGCAAAATATGAAGATTGATGTTAGTTATGTAATACTAAAATTACATCTTAACTGATAGATTTATCGAAATTAGTTTGAGTAATTAATGAATTATTAATCCTGAGGGGGAAAATATGAAGAACATACTAAAAAATGGATCAGCAATTGCAGTTAGCATTTTCGCTTTAACAGCAGGATCCGCCAGTTACGCAGCTGAAAGCGTTAACGTCGCTTTTTTCTTAGAATGGGCGTCGCCAAATCAGATATCAAAAGTTGACAAAGTTTATGATGAAGCAATGGGTGTAGATGTTAACTGGACAGATTTTTCAACAGGTGTCCAAATGACAGAGGCGATGTTGGCTGGAGATATCGACATTTCGTATTCTCAAGGGCTTTCACCATTCGTTACTGCTATTCAGCAAGGACATCCTTTGAAAATGGTCGCGATAGCAATGGAATATGAAGCAAATGATTGTTTTGTAAAAAATGGCCTTGGAATCGACTCCTCTAACGCATCTGAGCTAGAGGGTAAAACTGTTGCTGTTCCGCTGAATACAATGGCTGATTTTGCTTTTAGAAGTTATATGTCAAGCTTAAACGTTGACACTTCAACTATGACAATAGTTGATCAGGCACCTGCAGATGGAGCTAAATCTTTGGCTGATGGTAATGTTGATATGGCCTGTATATTTGGAGGTAATTCTTCCAAGGCTGCTGGAGAAGTTGGCACACCAATAATGACGTCACAGCAAAAAATTGATGCGGGTATTGGCTCATTTGATGTTATTTCAGTTACAGAGAAATTTGCGACAGAAAATCCAGATCTGTTAAGAACATTTCTAGATGTTACAGACGAAGCAAATTTGGCATGGAAAGCAACAGATGCTCAACTTGCAAAAGTGGCTGCTGATGCCGGCATGAGTGTTGAAGACACAAAACGGCAAATGGGCGGCATGATCTTCATGACAGAAAAAGAGCAGATGGATAAATACTTTGGTCCTGATGGAGTGGCTGCAAGTGCGGCTGCAGCGTTGGGTGTTGTGTTCTCTGATTCATCGGATGGGTCTGCAATAGCTAAAACAATTGATAGCTCATTTTTCGATTAATTTCGGAATTTTTTTAATGTTAAACAAGACTCTTTTTAGGGTCTTGTTTTATTATTTGTGATTAAAAATATAATATGTCTGATCTTATTTGCAAAAACCTATGTATGACTTTCTCGAATGCGCAGACTGGTATAGAGATTGAGGCATTAAAAGATATTAATTTCACTCTAAAAAAGGGCGAGTTATTATCGGTGTTAGGGCCGTCAGGTTGTGGAAAAACTACCTTGCTAAACATGATCGCTGGGTTTTTAAACCCAACGGCAGGCGAAATGTCTTTAAATGATATGAAGATAGAAGGCCCAAGTGTTGAAAGGGGAATGGTTTTTCAGCAAGGTGCGTTATTTGAATGGTTGACAGTATCAAAAAATGTAGATTTTGGCTTAAGGATGAAAAAAACCTTAGAAAGCGAAAGCGAAGCCTTGGTAGAAAAGTGGCTCGATATCGTTGGTTTGCAAGGTTTTGGTGATACCCCAACCTACCAACTATCTGGTGGGATGCAACAGAGAGTTGCTTTAGCTAGATGCCTGGTCAATGATCCAGATGTAATCCTTATGGATGAACCACTTGGAGCCTTGGATGCGCTCACAAGAGAAAAAATGCAATCATTAATTTTAGAATTATGGAAAGAAACTGGAAAGACGATATTAATTATTACGCATTCTGTGGAGGAAGCGCTATTGCTTGGAGAAAGGCTTTTTGTCATGGCGCCTAGACCAGGAAGAATTTACAAAGAGTATAAACTTCCGTTTGCAGAAGAAGGTTTAAAAAAACCGCTACGAGATATTAAGCAGGGCCCATATTTTTCTGAGGTAAGAGAGGAGATTTTATCGATGATTTGGGATATGGAAGAGGAGATAATGGGCGGTGCTTGATTGGTTCTCTCAAGAGCGAGCTTTTATAGCCTCGTTTATTATAGTTATTTTAGTGATAACTTTAATTTTCTCTATATTTATTGGAGCTAAACAAGCAACATCTCGCGCCAAGGATGAAGTATTTGGGGACCCAGAGCGGACATTAGGTGGATGGTATTGGACGTTAACTGGGGTTTCGACGATCTTATTACTATGGTTTTACTTTTCCTGGGGCATTGGCCGAGCTTTTTTTCCTGAAGCTGGCAATGAAATGTGTCAGGTCGCAAAAGTCGAAACTGCTATTGCCCCTATTAAGGCTGCTTTACCGATTGGGGCTAGGTATTATAAATCTACTAAATTGATTATTCGGAATACTGAACAGCTAGATATTTTAGAAACTAATTTGCCCAAGGATATTTTTAGTGACCTAGAGCAAAAAGAATTATTAGATATAATTTTTAGATCTAGAAAATTAATTGGTATATTTTCGAGTGAAGAACAACAGAGCCCTGAGTCTATAAATATATTTACAAATCTTGTTAATGAGTTGAATAATTTAAGTGATAGACTAAAGTATGGATATAATGATTTAATACCCAGTAAAGAAGCGCTTTCCCAACCTAACTGGGGCACTACATATACTGAATTACCATTACTCCCTATTACACCTAAGGGCATTCTTTTTGATAAAATTAGTGAAGAAACAAGATTATTATCTAAAACATTTTTGAAAACAAGGAATCAATCAAAAGCAGCAGAAAGTTTGATTGAATCAACTAAAGAAAAAATAAAATATCTGAAGGATCTCAATAAATCATCTTCTTTTGATGAGGAAATACTAAAGAAAAGACAGCATTATGTTAAGTCTGTTGAGCGCATTTTTAAAAGATTAGATGACGGTACAATATTTCCACCTCGGTCGTTGGATGAATTGAATAATTCAGTAAATAGCTTTCTTGGTGCAATCAGAGAAGCAAAAGGAAGCTTGAACGTAGTCCAAGCAGTTCTTATTCCTGGTCGGGGCGTTATAAAATCGAAAACCCAGTGCACTGAGCAGGGTTCGGGACGATGGCTACCGAAACCTACAGACGTAGTTGCAAAATTTTTACTGCTTGCAAACCCAAACTTGGAAAATGGAGGAGGTTACAAAGGAACTACACTTTTTTGGTGGAATTGGCTTGAAATAGCAGATATTTTAGCATTCCTAATTCCGGATTCATTGATTGATCAGCTTCCTGGAGAGTATGGGCAACATTCTGAAAGTGGGAAATTTGAAGCTAATTATAAAGACACGCTGCAAGCCCTTGCTCAGGGTGATATTTACCTAGGAGCAGTGCCAATGTTTGATGGCCATATATGGGATTCATTATTTAGAGTATTGATTGCACTAGCTTTAGGAATTTTTCTTGGTGTTCCATTAGGTATTTACATGGGTATATCTCGCTTTTTCAAATCATTCTTCGATCCAATTATTGAACTATATCGTCCCGTCCCACCTTTGGCGTGGGCACCATTAATTCTTACAATTTTTGGTATCCAAGACGATGGAAAGATATTTCTTCTTTTTATGGTAGCATTTGCTATTATGGTTATTTCAGCAAGAACGGGAGCATCTGGTACGCAATTATCTAAAATTCGCGCTTCTCATTCTCTTGGTGCTTCAAATCGCCAAATTTTACGTTATGTAATTTTGCCAAATGCTTTGCCAGAAATTTTGACTGGAATAAGGATTGCCATAGGTGTGTGCTGGGGCACATTGGTAGCCGCTGAAATGTTGGCTGGCACAACTGGTATAGGGTTTATTGAAAACGTGGCCAGGACAGTTTCTGATTATGAGTTAATTTGGGTGACAATTTTGATAATGGGTTTACTTGGTTTGGCTTTCGATATTATGATGAGATGGGTAATAAGGAAAACTATACCCTGGCGAGGTAAGGGTTAATCTGAAACAATTTTTTCGATTTGCATTAAACGTTCTTTGCCATAAAACATTTGACCCTCAACAAAAAAAGTAGGCATTCCGAAAGTACCTTTTTTAACGGCTTCCCTCGTATTCAAAATTAATTTTTCTTTTACTTCCTTAGACTGCATCTTCTCCAATAAATCTAATCCGTCAAATCCCGAATTTGACATTGCTTGCAAATAAACATCAGGATTCCCCATGTTTTTTGGACTTTCCCACATGTGATGAAAGCCAGCTTCAATGTATTTCTGTAAATTGCCTTCATTTTGAGCTACAATTGCCCCTCGCATTAAGATTAAAGTGTTAACAGGGAAGTATGGATTTGTTTTAAATGTTGTAATTTTATGTTCTTCAATAAATCGCACTAGTTCTAGATTTTCGTAAGCATTTTTTCCTAACACATCTGCGAATGCATTCATTGGTGCTTGATTATTAGTTTGCTTAAAAATACCCCCTAAAAGGCAAGGTATATAGTTAAGTTTTGAATCGGTTCGCATTTCAATTTCTGGAAAAACTTTATGCACCAAATAAGTATTTGGACTCGCAAAATCAAAAATAAAGTCCACTATTTTCATCTTGAATACCTTTTCCTGATTGTTACCGTTTCTTAGAGTACTGAATAGTTTTATTGACTAAAATTACTTTAATTCTTTATATATTCACAAGAGATAATATGAAAATGTTTCTTTACTCGTAAAATACGTTGGTGGTAGTGTGAATTTACCTCATTTAAATATTAGTGATCCTAGTTTTTCGACACGCAGTGTAGAAATTAAAAAGGCAAGAGATCATTCTTTTTGCGCGACTACTCCTTTTGGCTTAGCGATCTTGCGTTACAAAGAGGTTGGTCAACTTTTGCGAGATCGTAGATTAAGGCAAGGGAGTTATGCTTGGCCTGAAAAAAATAAATTGACGGGATCTTTTGGAGATTTCTGGAAGCGTAGCGTTATTGGACAGGAGGGAGATTATCATAGAAAGCTTCGAGATATCTTGGTGCCATCCTTATCCCAAGATTTTATTTTTTCTTTAACCCCTAAGTTTGAAGAAATAGCAAATAGTCTTTGTAGAAATTTGAAGAAAAAAAAATCCTGTGAATTTATGAACGAATTTGCAAGACCATTTGCTGGTCAAGCGATGTGTATTTTACTTGGTTTAAACAAAACTGATTGGAAAATGATATCCCAAGATGCCTCGGATTTAGGTTTGGCGATGGGGGTTAATTGCAAATTACATGAGAATATTTTTAATAATGCCTATGAGCGTCTTGCTGATCTTTCACATGATTTAATCAAAAGAGTACGTGTGGGCAATGATAAGACAAGTTTTGTTGCAAGGCTTTATTTTCAAATGAATAAAGTGGGTGGTTTAAGTGATTTAGAGCTTTCAGATCTGATTGTCATTTCAATTTTTGGTGGGGTAGACACCACTCGTTCTCAACTTGGTTTGGGTATTGTAACTTTTATCAAACACCCAGGTGAATGGGTGAAGTTAATAAATGACAAATCTTTAGCATCCAAGGCCTTTGACGAGTTGATAAGAGAAAGGCCGACAACTACCTGGGTTACTCGTGAGGCAAATCAAGATTTTGAGTTTTCTGGAGTTAACATTAAAAAAGGCACTACGTTACACTTACTTGTACATTCTTCCTCTCGTGATTTGATGAGGCAGGAATCTCCAATTTTTGATATCAGTGTTAAACGAAAAAAACACTTTGGGTTTGGAGGTGGATCTCATCACTGCGTTGGACATTTTATGGCTAAGTCAGATTCAGTTATAGCTCTCTTGGCTTTATCCAGTTTTATGCGAAAAATTCAACATAATGGTGATGCCATATTGTTACCTGATTCAGGCAACACGAGTCCAATAACTCTTCCAATAAAATATACTGTGAATTGAGAGTAAAAATCATAATATAAAACTTTATATTTAACTCATGATCTGTTGACCTTGTCTATTGTCACAGGTAAACCGCGAGCTACATATATAAAGATAGTCAATTAGGAGTATTTTCATTGAATGATCTTTTGATGCAATATTTGCCAATCCTTATCTTTTTAGGGCTAGCGATTGCTCTTGGAGTGATTTTAATATTGGCAGCGGTAATCGTTGCGGTAAGCAATCCTGATCCTGAAAAAACATCTGCATATGAGTGTGGTTTTAATGCATTCGATGATGCCCGGATGAAATTTGATGTACGTTTCTATTTAGTGGCTATTTTATTTATAATATTCGATTTAGAAGTGGCATTTTTGTTTCCTTGGGCAGTAAGTTTCAAGGACATTAGCATCGTTGGCTTTTGGTCAATGATGGTTTTCCTAGGGGTTCTCACTGTTGGATTTGCTTATGAGTGGAAAAAAGGTGCTTTGGAATGGGATTAGAAACATCATTAAGTATGGCTGGAGCTGATAAAGAAGTCACTGTTGGAGCACTTAGTCGCGACCTGCAAGACAAAGGGTTTCTTGTAACATCTACTGAAGATGTGATTAATTGGGCTAGAACAGGATCTTTGCATTGGATGACTTTTGGCTTGGCATGCTGCGCTGTTGAAATGATGCACACGTCGATGCCGAGATACGATCTCGAGCGACTTGGCACAGCGCCTCGAGCCAGTCCACGCCAATCGGACCTAATGATAGTAGCTGGCACTTTAACTAATAAAATGGCCCCCGCATTACGAAAAGTATACGATCAGATGCCAGAACCACGCTATGTAATTAGCATGGGGTCGTGTGCAAATGGTGGTGGGTACTATCATTATAGTTACTCAGTGGTTCGGGGATGTGATAGAATTGTTCCAGTGGATATATATGTCCCGGGGTGCCCTCCAACAGCAGAGGCATTACTTTATGGAATTATGCAGCTACAAAGAAAAATTCGCCGTACTGGTACGATAGTCAGGTAGGTTATTTTATGAGTGATGTAATAGGTGAATTAGGTGCACTAATAGCGAGCAAACAAGAAGAATCGGTGCTATCTGCTGAGGTGATTTCTGGAGAGTTAGTTATTCATGCTATACCAAATAAAATTGTAAGTTTAATGGAGTTTCTTAGAAGTAATCCAAATTTACAATGTTCAACATTGATAGATCTTACAGCAGTTGATTACCCGACGCGTGATAAAAGGTTTGATGTGGTTTATCACTTATTATCTATGTATCAGAATTTACGTATAAGGATCAAAGTAGCAATCAATGATAAAGATTTAATTCCGACAATTAGTAAGATTCACAAAGCGGCTAATTGGTATGAGCGAGAGGTGTTTGATATGTACGGGATAAAGTTTTCGGAACATCCAGACCTTAGGCGTTTACTAACAGATTATGGCTTTCAGGGCCACCCACTCAGAAAAGACTTCCCAACAACAGGATATTCAGAAGTAAGGTATGATGAGGTTCAAAAAGCTGTCATATATGAGCCTGTAAGTCTATCACAAGAATATAGGCAGTTCGATTTCATGTCACCGTGGGAGGGTGCTGAATATATTCAGTCAAACGATACTGATAAAGAGGAGAGTTGATTTGGTCGGCATGTTAAAATTGATTAAAGGGATAAAGCCAATATTTACTCAAAGAAAATTTGCAGATGTTTCTGCTAAGCTAATTTGTGGATTGAGTTAATGGCAGACGGTATATCAGAAATAAAAAAAGCAGAGGATCAAGTTCGAAACTTTAACATTAATTTTGGTCCTCAGCATCCAGCCGCACATGGCGTATTGAGATTAGTACTGGAGCTTGATGGTGAGATAGTCGAACGGTGTGATCCGCATATTGGATTGTTACATCGTGGTACTGAAAAGCTCATGGAAAGCCGCACCTATTTACAAAATCTGCCCTATTTTGATCGCTTGGACTACGTTGCGCCAATGAACCAAGAGCATAGTTGGTGTTTAGCAATAGAAAAGCTAACAGGCACAGAGGTTCCTAAGCGTGCTTCATTAATTAGAGTTTTGTATTGTGAAATTGGGAGAATTTTAAATCATTTATTGAATGTGACAACTCAGGCCATGGATGTTGGTGCGTTAACACCTCCATTGTGGGGTTTTGAGGAAAGAGAAAAACTGATGGTTTTTTATGAGCGTGCTTGCGGCGCTCGCCTCCATGCTGCTTATTTTAGACCGGGAGGTGTTCATCAAGATTTACCGTCTGAATTGTTAGATGACATAATGCAATGGAGCCTAAATTTTCCAAAAGCTTTAGATGATATTGAGAGTTTGCTTACAGAAAATAGAATATTTAAACAACGTAATGTGGATATAGGAATTGTAAGTGAGAAAGACATTCAAGACTGGGGTTTTTCTGGTGTAATGGTTAGGGGTTCTGGTTTTGCTTGGGACTTGAGGCGTTCGCAACCATATGAGTGCTATGATGAGTTTGATTTCAAGATACCAATTGGAAAAAATGGTGATTGTTATGATAGGTATTTGTGCAGATTAGCAGAAATGCGTGAAAGCAATAAAATAATAAGACAAGCATTAGAGAAGCTTAGTCACACTACAGGTGATGTTCTGTCGCGTGGGAAAGTTACTCCACCACCACGCGTAGAGATGAAAAAATCAATGGAAGCTTTGATCCATCATTTCAAGTTATATACTGAAGGGTTTCATGTGCCTGAGGGTGAAATATATACTCCTGTTGAGGCCCCTAAAGGGGAGTTTGGTGTTTACCTTGTATCGGATGGTACCAACAAACCTTATAGAGTTAAATTGCGCGCTCCCGGCTTTCCTCACTTGGCTGCGATAGATTATTTGTGCCGAGGTCATCAATTGGCAGATGTCTCAGCCATTCTTGGTTCACTTGATATTGTTTTTGGTGAGGTGGATAGATGATTTGTAATAGACAGTGCATCTATCATGGTGGATTGGTTTTTTTAGCTTTGAAGGTGTTTTAATGTTAAGACGTCTACATCATTTGCAGCCAGAATCTTTTGTTTTTTCAAAGAAAAATTTGGTTTGGGCGAAGGAGCAAATAAAAAAATACCCTGAGGGGCGCGAGGCTAGTGCAATTATACCCCTCCTTTGGCGAGCTCAAGAACAGGAAGGGTGGCTCACTAGGCCAGCAATTGAATACGTATCGGAATTTTTGAATATGGCATATATTAGAGCTTTAGAAGTTGCATCTTTTTATTTTATGTTTCAGTTGCAACCGGTTGGCGAGGTGGCTCATGTGCAGGTGTGTGGCACTACTTCTTGTATGATATGTGGTGCAGAAGATTTAACGGAAGTTTGTAAAAATTTTATATCTGAAAACGAACATGAGATCTCAAAAAATGGAAAATTTAGTTGGGAAGAAGTAGAATGTTTAGGTGCATGTTCTAACGCGCCGATGGTTCAAATTGGGAAGGATTTTTACGAAGACTTAACCGCTGATAAATTTGAGAAAATTTTAAAAGACTTTGATAAAGGCGTTATTCCTAAACCTGGGCCTCAAAATGGTCGTTATGCTGCAGAACCATTGTCTGGATTAACAACTTTGCATGCGCATGAAACGAATAAGTTAGATCACAATGCGTCTGTGGGTTTGGCAATTGAATTAAAGGATACAATCGAGCGGATAGGAACTGACAAAAAAGTGAATTCAAAAAAAGTTAAGAAATAAAATAGATTATGAAAATTTAGATCAATAAAGGTTTTGTTGTGAAAAAAAATGGTAGAAAACAAATTCGATTAGCAAGTAGTGTAATTATTTTTACAATTTCTACTTGGATGTTTGTCAGTTATATTGGAGGTGAGTTAGTATGGGAGGCTAAGTTTGCATTCTTATTTGATTTCTGTGCCATTGCAGCATTTCTATGGGCATTAGTAGTGATTTTCAGGGTTTGGTTGAATCGCCCTGTGGTAGAGGAAAATTAATGCTAAGTGATAATGATAGAATCTTTACAAATCTTTATGGAATGCATGATAGATCTCTTAAAGGAGCTCAGAGCCGTGGACATTGGGATGCTACCAATAAGTTAATAAAAAATGGTCGTGACTGGATAATTGATGAGATAAAAGGTTCTGGTCTCCGTGGAAGAGGTGGTGCTGGTTTTCCAACAGGTCTCAAATGGTCATTTATGCCAAAAGAGAGTGATGGCAGACCTTCTTATTTAGTAATTAACGCTGACGAGTCGGAGCCAGGAACCTGCAAAGACAGGGAAATAATGCGCCATGATCCGCATACATTGATAGAAGGCTGTTTAATCGCAGCTTTTGCGATGGGGGCTAATTGTGGTTATATTTATATAAGAGGGGAATTTATTCGTGAGAGAGAATCTCTTCAAAATGCTATAGATGAAGCTTATGCTGCAGGACTTCTTGGACGAAATGCGGCTAAGTCTGGATGGGATTTTGATCTGTATTTGCATCATGGAGCAGGAGCTTATATTTGTGGAGAGGAAACTGCGTTATTAGAAAGTCTCGAAGGTAAGAAAGGAATGCCGCGCATGAAGCCTCCATTTCCGGCTGGGGCGGGTTTATATGGTTGTCCAACTACAGTGAATAATGTTGAATCAATAGCGGTTGTACCAACCATATTAAGGCGTAGCGGAAGTTGGTTTAAGTCGTTTGGTAGAGAAAATAATTCTGGAACAAAGCTTTTTGCAATTTCTGGACACGTTAATAACCCTTGTGTCGTGGAGGAAGCAATGTCAATTCCATTACAAGAGTTGCTGGAAAGGCATTGTGGAGGTGTACGTGGCGGTTGGAAAAACTTAAAAGCTGTAATACCAGGTGGATCATCTGTACCCTGCCTAAGAGGAGATGACTGTAACGACGTCATTATGGATTTTGATTATTTAGCAGACAGGCGCTCTGGCTTAGGAACTGCTGCGGTAATTGTGATGGATCAATCAACGGATATTATAAAGGCAATATGGCGATTATCTAAGTTTTATAAACATGAAAGTTGTGGACAATGCACACCCTGCAGGGAAGGTACTGGATGGATGATGCGTGTAATGGAGCGTTTAGTTCATGGAAACGCTGAGCCTGAAGAAATAGATATGTTATTGGATGTTACTAAACAGGTTGAGGGTCACACAATTTGCGCTTTGGGAGATGCGGCCGCTTGGCCAATTCAAGGATTAATCAGAAATTTTCGGGATGAAATTGAAGATCGTATAAAATTAAAAAAATCTAAAGTTACAAGGATAATGGCAGCAGAACAATAAAATTAATTGGGATTTCTTAATATTATAATTTAGTAAATTAGTTAAAATAAAGTTTAAATGTTTATATTTTAAGGTGTATTAATTTGAAGCTTTTGGTTTTTATATGTTTTTCTTGGTTGTCTTTTGGCTCGATATCTAATGCTAAATCTTTATTAATTGAAAATGAAAATATATGGCACGAATTGCTACAAATTAGTTTGGCTAATAAAATAAGTGAAGACTGTCCATCCATAGAGGCAAGGAAGATAAAGGGTCTATTTGCCCTGCTTAAGATAAAGAGCGTAGCCAAAGAACTTGGGTATACTGAAAGTGAAATTAACGAGTTTGTAAATAATGAAGAAAATAAGAAAAAATTAAAAAATGAAACTAATATTTATTTGATGGACAATGAAGTTGATTTTAATAGCGTTAACACTGTTTGCTTGTTTGGTCAGCGCGAAATTGAACAAGAAACAACAATTGGTTCATTGCTGAGGATTAAATAATAATATGGCTGATCTACGTAAAATAATTATTGATGATCTGGAAGTAGAAGTCGATCCTGCTATGACCCTTCTTCAAGCATGTGAAGTAGCTTCTATTGAAGTTCCAAGATTTTGTTATCATGAGCGATTATCGATAGCAGGAAATTGTAGAATGTGTCTCGTTGAAGTTGTTGGTGGCCCTCCCAACCCCACAGCATCTTGCGCTATGCAAGTTCGTGATTTACGATCTGGACCAAATGGTGAAGCCCCAATCGTTAAAACGAAGTCACCAATGGTTAAAAAGGCGCGTGAAGGGGTCATGGAATTTTTGCTAATAAACCATCCACTTGATTGTCCTATTTGCGACCAAGGTGGCGAGTGTGACTTGCAAGATCAGGCTATGGCTTATGGAGTTGATTTTAGTCGCTTTAGGGAAGCAAAAAGAGCTACTGAGGATCTTGATTTAGGTCCTCTTGTGGAAACCCATATGACCCGTTGTATCTCTTGCACTCGATGTGTGAGATTTACGAGTGAAGTAGCAGGTATTACGCAGATGGGCCAAACTGGTCGTGGCGAGGATGCAGAAATTACGAGCTATTTGGGAGAAACGTTACAGTCCAATCTTCAAGGAAATATAATTGATTTATGTCCAGTTGGAGCTCTAACTTCAAAACCTTATTCGTTTACTGCGCGTTCTTGGGAATTGAAAAAAACAGAAACTATTGATGTTATGGATGCTATGGGAGCTTCTATCCGTGTTGACACAAAGGGTAGAGAAGTTATGAGAATTTTACCTCTAAATCACGATGGTGTGAATGAAGAGTGGATTTCAGATAAAACTCGATTTGTTTGGGATGGGTTGAAAAGGCAACGTTTAGATAAGCCTTACATTCGTGATAATGGAAAATTACGCTTATCGAGTTGGCGAGAAGCTTTAAAACTAGCTGGTGCTAGAATGAAAGATAGTAAAGTTACGGCATTAGCAGGAGATTTGGTGTCTGTAGAGCCTATGTTTGCCTTGAAGCAGTTGATTGAAAATTTAAATGGCAAATGTGAGTGTCGCACGGATGGGTCTAAATTACCAAATGGTTCTCGTGGTGGCTATGCCGGCACGGCTTGTATAGAAGATGTAGATCATGCAGATCATGTATTAATAATTGGAAGTAACCCGCGCGTAGAAGGACCTGTATTTAATGCTCGTATAAGAAAGGCTTGGACCCAAGGTGCCGATATAGAGTTGGTGGGACCAGAAGTGGATCTCACTTACGAATACGATTACATTGGTAGTGATAGAACAGCGTTGAAAAAATTATTAAAACGCTCATCAAATTCAGAAATAAGAATTAAGAATAGTCTTATCATTGTTGGTATGGGTGCGTTAATTGATGAAGATGGTTATGGAGTATTGTCATTGATTCAAGAAATTGCAGAGGTCACTGATAGTAAAATTCTAATGTTACATACGGCTGCAAGCCGAGTTGGCGCAATGGACATTGGATTTGTGTGTGATGATGATTTAAGAGAGACCGTACGAGAATCAGAGGTAATATTTAGTTTGGGCATGGATGAGTTTGATATAGATCCTGGTCCATTTGTAATCTATCAAGGTAGCCATGGTGACCGGGGTGCACATCGAGCTGACATTATTTTCCCATCAGCTGCATATACTGAGGAATCTGGATTATTTGTGAATATGGAGGGTAGGGCTCAACTGGCTCAAAGAGCAAACTTTGCTCCTGGGGATGCAAAAGAAAATTGGGCTATTTTACGAGCATTATCTAATGAGTTAGACGAAAAGCTCCCCTACAATAATATAGTCGAGCTTAGGCGGTTACTATTTGAAGAATTTCCTCATTTAAAGGATATTGGTACGATAGCAGAAAAAGAACTCCAGATATTAGAAAAATCTAATTTAAAAGCTATTGAGTTCACGAATGTAATAGATGACTTTTATCTAACTAATCCAATTGCTCGTTCTTCTGAAGTTATGGCTGAGTTGTCTTCTATAGCTAGGTCTAATGATATGAAGGTAGCAGCTGAATAGAAAATATTAAGTAAACTAAAATGTTATTGTGGTTTTTGACGTGCATATATTTAAAGGTTTTTGCCAAGCGGAGTGGTTTAATAGTACCGACAAAATAATTGCAAAAAATCAAATAAAAACGATGGTGTTTAACTTTCATATGCTATTTATAGCATGTAAAAATAAGTAAGAAAAATATGTTTAAGAGGTTAAGTTGATACTCATTTTAGAAAAAAAATACTTGAACAATAATTCAATTGGGCAATGCTATGTATGAATTTTTCACAGCAAACTATTTTGGTATTTTTTTATTAATATTAGGCCAATGCCTTTTGGTAATTATTTGTGTTTTGATCAGTTTAGCCTTTTTAATGTATGCAGATAGAAAGATTTGGGCCGCAGTTCAAATGCGAAAAGGCCCAAATGTAGTGGGAGCGTTTGGTCTTCTCCAGAGTTTCGCCGATTTTCTAAAATATATTGTAAAAGAAGTAGTTATCCCAGCTGGAGCAGACAAACCTGTTTTCCTTTTAGCACCTATGTTGGCGTTTATCTTACCTGTTATCTCATGGGCCGTAATTCCGTTTAATGATGGTTGGGTCATATCAAATATGAACGTTGCAGTTTTATATATTTTTGGCATAGGTTCTTTGGAAGTCTACGGTGTTATAATGGGTGGTTGGGCATCAAATTCGAAATATCCTTTTTTAGGGTCACTTCGTTCCGCCGCTCAAATGATTTCTTACGAAGTTTCAATTGGATTTATCATTATTGGTATAATTATTTCCACAGGATCTCTGAACTTTGGAGATATTGTTAGAGCTCAAGATGGCAGTTTTGGTTTGCTTAACTGGTATTGGTTACCACATTTCCCAATGGTGTTTTTATTCTTCATCTCGGCTCTAGCTGAAACCAATAGGCCCCCTTTCGATTTGCCGGAGGCTGAAGCAGAATTAGTTGCAGGATACCAAGTAGAATATTCGTCAACGCCTTTTTTATTATTTATGATTGGCGAATTAATGGCGGTATGGCTCATGTGCGCTATTATGGCACTAATATTTTTTGGAGGATGGTTGTCTCCGATTCCGGGCATTGGAGATAGTATTTTGTGGTTTATTGCCAAGATGTTTGCATTATTTTTTATGTTTGCAATGGTTAAGGCAATAGTTCCAAGATATCGATATGATCAACTCATGCGAATTGGGTGGAAAGTCTTTTTACCTTTATCTTTGGCTTGGGTCGTAATAGTTGCTTTGTTTGCAAAATATGAAGTATTTGGTGGGTTTTATGCTCGCTGGGTAATTGGGAGTTGAATATGTCAAAAATAGATTATGGACGAGCTGCTAAATATTTTTTGCTATTAGATTTTTTAAAAGGTTTTAGATTAGGTTTTAAGTATTTTTTTGCTCCAAAAAGTACTTTGAATTACCCACATGAGAAAGGTTATTTGTCTTCAAGATTTAGAGGAGAGCATGCCTTGAGAAGGTATCCAAGTGGAGAGGAGCGATGTATTGCATGTAAGCTTTGCGAAGCAGTTTGTCCTGCGCAAGCGATCACTATTGATGCAGAACCTCGCGAGGATGGCAGCAGACGCACCACGCGATACGATATTGATATGACCAAGTGTATTTATTGTGGTTTTTGTCAGGAAGCCTGTCCTGTTGACGCTATTGTTGAGGGTCCAAATTTTGAATTTTCTACTGAAACCAGAGAAGAGCTTTTTTACGATAAAAATAAATTGCTTGAAAATGGAGATCGCTGGGAGGCGGAAATCGCACGAAATTTAGAGTTGGATGCTCCGTATCGGTAAAGATGATGTATGATTTAGCCAAGGATTTTAAAGGGAAATAATTATGGAATTAACTGCATTAGCATTTTATCTTTTTGCGATAGTTTCGATTTGTTCTGCTGTTTTTGTAACTCTTTCGCGTCATCCTGTGCATTCGGTGTTATGGCTTATATTGGCTTTTTTAAGCTCTGCCGGCTTGTTTGTATTATTAGGTGCTGAATTTTTAGCTATGTTGCTGATCATAATTTATGTTGGTGCGGTAGCTGTCCTATTTTTGTTTGTTGTAATGATGCTAAATGTGGATTTTGCAGCCTTAAAAGCAGATATGGCAAAATTTTTACCAATTGGCTTACTAATGGGAATAGTGATTTTAATTGAATTAGGTTTAGTTTTTGGTGATTGGAAATTTGCAAATAATTCTTTGGATTTAAGAGTGGCAATTACCCCTTCATTGAATGAAGCACATAATACAGAAGCTCTTGGTTTACTGATTTATGATGAATTTATTTACTTATTTCAGGCATCTGGGCTCATTTTATTAGTGGCGATGATTGGAGCGATTGTTTTAACGATGAGACATAGAAAAGGTATTAAAAGACAAAATGTAATGGAGCAAATGAGTAGAGACCCGTCTGCTTCGATGGAATTAAAGGACATAAAGTCAGGACAAGGGTTGTAATATGATTACTTTAGAACATTATCTTACTGTAGCATCTGTTCTTTTTGTCGTGGGCATATTTGGGATATTCTTAAATCGGAAAAATGTAATCGTTATTTTGATGTCAATTGAGTTAATGTTGTTGGCTGTAAATATTAACCTTGTGTCATTCTCTTCATTTCTTGGTGATTTGGTTGGTCAAGTATTCTCATTATTTATACTGACCGTTGCCGCCGCTGAGGCAGCAATTGGTTTAGCAATTATTGTATGTTTTTTTCGAGTGCGAGGCACAATCGCCGTTGAAGAAATTAATTCGATGAAGGGTTAGTAGATGGAACAACTAGTCCTTTTCTCACCCCTTTTAGGCGCTATAATTTGTGGCTTTGGTCACCGATATATTGGTGAGATGGCGGCTACTATTTTTGCTACAAGTCTTTTGTTTTTTGGGGCTTTTTTAAGTTGGATTATTTTTATTAATTTTCATGGTCACACTGAACAAATTCACATTATGCGATGGGTTCAAAGTGGTGAATTATCGTCTTTTTGGGCGATAAGATTAGATCGTTTAACTTCAATTATGTTGGTTGTCGTCAATACTGTATCAGCGTTAGTGCATTTATACTCCTTCGGCTATATGAAAAATGATCCTAATTGGAAACCAGATGAGAAATATAAATCTCGATTTTTTGCTTATTTGAGTTTTTTTACCTTTGCTATGTTGATGTTGGTAACTTCTGATAATTTATTGCAGATGTTTTTTGGTTGGGAAGGTGTGGGCGTCGCGTCCTATCTTTTAATTGGGTTTTATTGGCGAAAAGCCAGCGCGAATTCTGCCGCTATGAAAGCTTTTATCGTTAACCGGGTTGGTGATTTTGGTTTTGCCCTAGGGATATTTGGACTCTTTTATATGACTGGAAGCATAAACTTTACAGAGTTATTTGCTGCTGGTCCTGCGTTGAAGGCATCTAACATAACTTTTCTCTGGCTGGACATACAGGCAATCGAACTTTTAACGTTTCTATTATTTCTTGGAGCTATGGGAAAATCAGCTCAGCTATTCTTGCATACGTGGTTACCAGACGCTATGGAAGGCCCCACGCCAGTATCAGCTCTTATTCATGCCGCCACCATGGTAACTGCGGGTGTGTTTTTAGTTTGCAGGATGTCACCTTTATTTGAATATGCACCTGGTACGTTAGCTTTTGTAACAGTGGTTGGCGCAACGTCTGCTTTCATTGCTGCAACAATTGGTTTGGTTCAAAATGACATAAAAAGGGTCATCGCATATTCTACAATGTCTCA
>Ga0206679_10001148_pt1 | contig 21952 bp, 18 predicted proteins | sample M110012015metaG_FD_155464 | JGI IMG/M metagenome (GOLD analysis project Ga0206679, IMG submission 155464) | Ammonia-oxidizing marine archaeal communities from Monterey Bay, California, United States - M1 100m 12015 | ecosystem: Environmental > Aquatic > Marine > Intertidal zone | place: USA... | reverse complement strand
AAAAAAAAAAAGAGTATTTAACTGAACAACAATTTCATGATAATTCCGCTTCAATTATGATTGATATCGACCTACAATTTGCGTTTGATACAAAAGAACGTTTGTATACGAGTGATCATACAGATGATCTGGTCGATTTATATTTAGCTGAATTACCTAAAATATACCAATTCGACGAGAATGCAGTCTTTCAAATTTTCATATTTGAAAAAGACGATGTTAATCGAGTGAAGGAAAAGAAAATAACAAAGGATGGTATTCATATGAAAATAACTTTACAGATGAACCATGCTGGACAACAGCTGTTGCGAAAACGCATTTTAGACAAAATTCAGGATAGTTGGGGTGAACTACCTATAATAAATAGTTGGGATGAAGTATTTGACGCAGGAATATCCAAGGGTTGTACAAATTGGCAGATGTATGGTTCATGTAAACCTAATCATGAACCTTATAAATTAACAAAAGTCTACAATATTAGTGTAGATGAAGATGACGGTGAATTAATTAATAATACTGGGAATATTGATGATTATTTGAACGAACAAAATTACACAAAATTACTTGCTCGTTCTATTGATAGTAATTATTACTTTTATAAAAGTGAGTTTGCTTCGTTAGTAGAACAATTTGATATACCAGATGGTCCAGCATTACAACGGATAAAATCAAATAATAGTGATAATAATATGATGTTTATTGAAGATGGTTCTGGATCCCGTGTTATCTCAACAATAACAGATGCTGATGAATTGGATACATATGTGCAAAGATTTCTTGAAACTATTCCTACACAAGATTATATGTTAAAGGAATTATATGAATATACCAATATCTTGCCTGAAACGTATTATGGTTCAGGATCATATACAAAGTGGATGCGTGTTCAATGGGCATTAAAAAATACGTCTAATAGGTTATTAATAGTATGGATCGCGTTTTGTGCGAAATCATCTGTGTTTAATTATTCAGATATATATGAACTATGTGAAAAATGGGATAATCTGGAAATTAAGCGTGATTGTGGTATTACAAAGCGTTCTATTATATTTTGGGCTAAACAAGATAATCCCCAAGGTGCGAAGGCAGTCAGAGAGAATACTATTGGTTATTATATTGATAACACAATAAATAGTATGACTGTTAATTCTATATCAAATCCCGATGCTAGCACAAAGGGTGCAGGGGATTATGATATAGCAGTAGTATTATATGAACTATGTAAAGATGAATATGTCTGTTCTGATGTTAAAAATGGGCATTGGTGGAAATATAAATCGCCGAGATGGAAAGAGCTCGATAATGGTACAACATTGCGAAAATCAATTTCAACTACTCTTCGTGGATTATATGCGCAATGTGCGAATGATCTGCAAAATTATCTTAATACATTGGATTCAGAAGACGAAAAATGTAAAAATATTAAGGCAAAAATTGCGACAGCTATGAAAATTGTAATGCGTTTAGGTCAAACAAGCGATAAGACTAATATTATGAAAGAAGCGAAGGATTTGTTTTATGACGATGAATTTTATGAACAGTTAGACAGTGATCCTTATTTATTATGTGTTAAAAATGGCGTGATCGATTTTAGAGAGGAGCGTTTTAGAGAGGGGCGTCCTGAGGATTATTTGACGAAATGTACAGATATTGCTTATCATCCTTTAACGCATTCAAAGCATAAGTCTGTTATTAGTGAAATACACGATTTTATGGAAAAGTTATTTCCAGAAGAAGAGTTACGTGACTATATGTGGAACCATTTAGCATCTGTCTTAATTGGAAAACCGTCATTGAACCAAGCGTTATTTAATTATATTGGCCATGGTCGTAATGGAAAGTCAGCTTTAACTGACTTAATGCAAAAGGTAATGGGAACCTACAAAGTAATGGCGCCGATTTCAATTATTACACAAGGTCGTGGAAAGGTAGGTGGACTAGCACCGGAAATTGTAGCGATAAAAGGAGCCCGTTTAGTTGTAATGCAGGAACCTGAATCGACCGATGTTATTCATGAAGGACCAATGAAGGAATTGGTTTCAGGCATTGAGCCAATTACTGCTCGTGCCCCTTATATGACTAAATCTGTTGTATTTACACCACAATGTGCCCTAGTTGTTTGTTGTAATACACATATGACTGTTCGAACGCAAGACGATGGAACCTGGAGAAGATTGAAGGTAGTTCCTTTTGTAGCTAAATTTACTGAAAATCCAGTAGATAATGACCCTGAATGCCCTCATCAATTTGTAGTTGATCCTAATCTTATGGAGAAATACCCGCTTTGGGCAGAGACAATGTTGGCTATGTTGGTAGAATTGGCGTATAAGAACAAAGGAAAAATACACGATTGTGCAACTGTTCACAAAGCGAGTTTAGCGTACAGAGCGCGTCAAGATTATCTAGCAGAGTTTATTACTGATAAGATTGTTCGTGCGGATGGATACAGTATCCGTAAGGGTGAACTGTCTAATGAGTTCAAGCAATGGTTTACTACAAATATCGCAATAGGCAATCCTAAACCAAGAGAAATTCACGAATATATGGACAGAAAATTTGGTAAAAATATATCAGGCGTTTGGAAAAATATTAAGATCAAGCTTTATGATGAAAGTGATTTTGCCGAAGTAGCAGATGAGCAACAAGATGACGAAGCAGATAATATTATGTTTGAAGAATTAGATGTAACCTAATCATCAAACACCCAATGATATGGATTTTAATATAAATTAAAATAAAAAATAATTGGAATATTTTTTATTTATAAAACATTGCTTTACGAAAAAAATGGCGTTCCGTATAAAAAGTTAAGATAATAAATGTAACAATTCCACAACCCCACGCTAATTTTGATTGTTGAATACCATCATTCTTATTTATGGATGGTAATAATATTACAGGGCTCCATGTAATAATAAGAATTATAACAGCATTACGTATGTAAATTATATCATCCCAGGTAATATAGTTATATTGAAATAAACATAATTTATTACAAAAATTGTTATTAATTTTCAATAATTGTTTATTACAAAATCTGCAATTAGTACTAGGTATAAATTCTAATATATATCTTTGTAATTCGTTTGGTAACGGTTTCATTTAATAATTATATCAAGTATTTTTTATATTTATTTTTAAATACGTCAATATTCATATTGTGTAATTCAGGGTATAATGTAAAAATACTATCAGTAAGAAAAGCCAAAAATAATCCTACTAAAATTATAGGACGTAAAATATTAAGATCACGCGTAGTGTATACAATATAAAATGCGAATGCGAATAAAAATACTGCGAATTCATCTTTTATAAAACCAAGTGTTAAGTACATTATATAAAATATATAGAAAAAAAAATATATTACAATAACATACCAATGTTTATTTCATACGAAAGAAAGTCAGATATAAAAAAAAGAGGTAAAGATTGTTTAGTCTATGATTTAGATAATAAAACAGTAAAATTATGCGAAGCGAAAGTTTGGTATGATGATAATGGTGATTATTTTTACCCAAACGAAGTAAGCTTAATATGTTATATCTGTTCATTTTTTTAATAATATAAACATTACATGTTTATATTATCTTTTGCAAAATTCGATCAATTCGTTCAATAAAATATTCGGGTCATATAACGGTTCGTCTTTTATATTTTTACGTTTGTTTATTTCTTCATTTATAATATTGACTTCTCGTTGCGCTTGTAATTTTAGTTTTTTCTCATCTGTATCTATTAAATCTTCATTATTTAACATTTTATATACATCTGCTTTACGTTTATCTAATTCATTTTTATTTAATATTCTAGGGGATTTATTCATTTTATATATATCTGTTATAAAAAATTATACGGTTGGGTAACTTGCTTGCATTAACATACCACATTGACCTGCTCCAGAATTATATTCAGATCCACGGCCCAATTTAATATAACCACCATCTCCCCAAGTATTACTCCATGAATTCTTTACAAGATAATAATCTTCACCTCCTTCTGTTCCGTAACCTACAGCCAATACGCCATGATCAAGACTGGTTCCACACGAACCTGTAAAAACGCCAGATTTATAAAGCTGGAAATCTTTTTGATCTGCTTGAATTGCGATAGAAACGGGTTGTTGTGCAAGAGCATTCATCATTGCGCTATCCGAATTAGCATCTACATCGTGATAATTTTGAACATCACTATCAGAAATAATAGAACAAGTTGTTTCACAATTTCCAGCGCTCGTTGTTGTTCCTGAAGTATAAGGATAATCTGCTTCAAGACATAGACCATCGTTCTTCTCGATCCATTTGAAAGCATTATCCATTAATCCACCATTACAACCCATATCTTTACCACCATTTTTGCGATTATCGCAAGATACCAATTGTTGTTCCGAAAAAGACAAAAGTTCACCATTTGCGATGTAATAAGCACCTTCAAGCGCACCAGTAGTTGAAAAACTCCAACAAGAACCACATTGACCTTGATCCTTTACAGGAGTGACCGCTCCCTTTTCAACCCAATCAATTGAACTAGGAACAGATGATAATAGTGTGTTTTCTTGCAAACAATCTTTAACACAATTCATTGTATTTAATTTGGCTTCACTGTCGTAATCTTTAACACACAAGGACAAACATTTGACTTCATCAACAGTATGCTTTACTTTATCAATATTGATTTTACCTAAAAATCCATTATTCAAATTAATATAATTGCTAAATTCATTGTCGTTCATACCAGAAAAATGATTATGATCGAGAGTATATGTTAAATTACGTCCATTCATTTCTTCAATATATTTGTCGTTGCTATACCAATTTTGAAATAAATGTTCACGGTGATTATCGTCTGTAACACGGATTGAAAATTTTTGTAGCCAATTTTCGAATTGTCCATCAGCTATATGGGCACCAGTTAGTGGGATTAAAAGTGAGGAAAGTAAAATCGATTGTAGAAACATTACTACTTATATTTAATATAGTTTTTTTATTAAATGGTTTTACATTTATTATTTATCGAATAAATAAATAACAGAATAAAATAAATATAAAAATAACAAAGGAAGTATCATAATGGAAAATGGACAGTTTGTGCAATATTTTATGATACCGTTATTAATGACGGTATTCACACAAGTTTTATCAAAACTAGAGTATATAAATCCAATCGATATTGTATATTCGTTACGAGAAATTGATTTGAAAAATCTTTTTAAAACCAGATATACTATACTTTTGAAAGGAGAACGTATACGAAGTGTATGTCAGTATTCAGGTAATACTACAATAGTTGAATCTTTTACAAATACTTTTTCAGCCTTATGGGAATATATAATTAAACAAAATGATAATAAAAACATATTAGAATTAACAGAATTAAATAGTAATTCTAGCTCTAAAATTGATAAAGAACAAAAAACGTTTTATTATGTTTCACAAAAAAAATGTTTCATTATAAACAAAGAGCTTGAATTATATGGTAAATCCAATATAATGACGACGACGGAGGCGCATGAAAATAAGAAAAATGGTAAATCGAATGACTGTCACTATATTACGATTGAATTGTTCTCATATTCATCTAAAATTACAGATATAAAAAAATTTTTAAATAAAATTACCGATGAATATACAGAAAAAATAAAAACTTTACGTGAGAAAAATCGATATATATATGCTATAAAACAAGTAGAATATGAGGAGTATTATCATGATTGTTGGTATGAATCTATATTCTCAACAACACGTACATTCAATAATTTGTTTTTTAACGAGAAGGAAACGCTTTTAAAGAAATTAGATTTTTTTTTAAATAATAAAGACTGGTATTATAAAAAAGGTGTTCCGTATACATTAGGAATTGGATTATCAGGAGAACCAGGCACAGGAAAAACCTCAATTATTAAAGCTATAGCGCAATATACCGATAGACATGTGATAAATTTATCAATGAAATTATTTAAAACCCGCAAGCAATTATATCAATTTTTTTTTGAGACGACTTATAATCGAAAAAATATTACCGACTCAATTACATATGATAAAAAAATCATCGTAATCGAGGACATTGACTGTCTAGGGGATATTGTTTTAAAAAGAAAGCAAGAATATAAAATAAAAAAAAACGAAGATGCGACAACAAAAATATTACAAACATTGTTAGATAAATCCGAAACGGACAGTTCAGATGAAATCCCGAAAACTTCTTTAAAACTAACAACTGCGTCAGACCCAATAACACTTGATGATATATTAAATATTTTCGATGGTATTCAAGAACATTTCGGTAGAATTATGATAATTACAAGTAATCATTATGATAAATTAGACCCAGCATTAGTTCGCCCCGGACGTATTGATATAAAATTAGAAATGGCTAATTTATCGCGCAAAACAATACAACAAATATATAATCATCTTTATGAGAAAAGTATTCCAAAAAATATGATACATAAATTGCCGGAGTATAAATATACTCCTGCGAAATTAATGAATATTTATTTAAACAATCAAAATGACGAAAAGATGTTTTTGAGAGAACTATGTAAGGCGGTATAAGTCTCTTAAAAACTCCAATAGTAAAAGGAGATCATATAGGATACTATACATAAAATTGATAGTCTTTTTTGTCGTTCATTTCATTGTAAAAAAATAGACATCATGGATATGAATGACGATAATTATAAACAACGCGAGGTAAAAATTCACATTGATAATTTGACTGAAAAGGATGATTGCGATGAATGTGGTGAGAATCGAAAGATTGTCTGCTGTGATAAATGTGCAAATTCCGTATGCACAAGTTATAAATGTAGTCTTTTATTTCCTCATCGTAACGGAAGTATATACACTATTTGCAATAGTTGTAGAACTGAGATAGAACATCGACTTAAAATGGTTGTTGATTTAGACAAATTAAAACTCTTAAAAAAAAAAATAAAAAAACGATTACAAAAAATATAAAAAATTTTATGATTTACAATATTTTACACTATTTATATTGTAAATTTTTTTAATAATAAAAACTAGGTAATGTATTAAAAACAGAATCAGTTTTTGTTTTACTGGAATATTTTGGATAAGGAACGCCATTAATTAAACTGATAATAAAATGGTAAAGATTGTAAACTAAAAGTTCTACACTTGAGATTAAAAATGGATAAATGACTAAACCGATAACTAAATACCACCTATATTTAGGTAATATATCAAGGTGTTCTTTAATAATCATATAAACAACTATACCCACGATAATGTAAAAAATCCACCAAAGATAGAAATTAAATACATTCCAAGTCATTATATGTGTGGTCATATGTTTAACACGTTGTAAATCAGTAGAATATTTATCACGCATTTTCGCATTTTCCACATCAATCATTTCATTTTGCCATTTTACGGAATTAAATAATTCACGTTTTGTTTTAGTCATATATAATTCAATGCGATTAAATTTTTTATTTATAATTTGAAAAATGGTTGGTTAATTCTTTACTATGATTTAATCCTTTATAATAGACTTCGTTGTCCAAGAAAGTGTTTGTAGGTAATAATTCATTGTTTTCGGATGGATAATATACTACACGGTTCACTTTTCCACATCCTGATATTTCGTGAGCATCTTCCATAGTTGTAAAATAACATTTACCTTGTCCGCCTTCTCCTGGAACAGAATCGCCTAATATTTCATCACCTAAATCATTTAATTCGTCGGTATTTATGGGTTCAATCTCTATATCATTAATTGAGTCAGTTATTTCATTAATTTTATCCATTGTGGGATTTAACAAATCTTTCATTTTAGCTTGAACGTCTAATTTTGTTTTTTTTCGAACATCTGTCATAGAGGCTGTTTTGGGATCAAATGTTGATGTATCAAATCCGGTTGCATCAATTGATTTAGGTTCCTCTTTTTTAATTTGTTTTGCGAGTTCATCTTCCATTTTAAGTTGTTCATTTGTTTTTCCTGTATTAAATCTTGGGCATAAATTTAATGAGTTAGGAACAAACCCTTCTGTTGTCTCAACCGCTGGAGCTGTTGTTATTGGTGTAGTGCAAGCACCAATAGTATCATCCCAAACTGTATTTTCTCCACAACAACCTTCGGAATAACATAATCCTAAATCTTTTAACAAATTGCTATAATCCGATACTGCAGGTGAAGAACCATTTAATAAAGACGGTGGAGGCAATTCTAATTTATTAAAATTAATATGACTGCGTGATTGAATATCAATATAAATATAAAAAGCAATAATTGTCCAAATAGCAAAGTTGAATATATGTAACAAAACAAAAAGAGCGCTTATACCACTTTCAACTGGTTGTTCGAAAAAATGACGCACACATAAAAATAATACAATATGTATTACCAAACATAATATTAATACTAATATAATTTTGGTATATGCCGATTTACGGAGACGATTTGATTCAGTTAAAAGTCCTTTTCTACGTTCTTCACTTTCAGCTTGATCTACTAAAAATTTCTTCTGTTCTAATCGTTTTTGTTCATCATTCACAATATCAATCATTTTATTTTGTTCTGTTAAAACATTATTTGCAGACGTGTTTGCTTTTTCATAACTCTCACCGGTATTTTTAATTTTATTTTGAAGGTCTAAAACATAATTAGCAACCAAAGGCGCATTATTCACATTTGGATAAGAATTAGACAAATCTGTTAGATATTTTTTTTGTACATGGAAAACTCCAGATAAATCGAAGTTTCCATTATTCGTATCTTCTTTTTTATCATTATTAGGCATTATATTACTAATTGTATATATTAGAAATATATAAATGTTTTATAAAGAAAACAATTTAATCTTTGGCAAGTAAAATAGCAAATACAATAAGTGTAGCAGTTGTAACTGTTCCTAAAGCAAATAATAATTGCGAGTTTAATAATAACTCATTGTTATCCATAATTTTCTTTTTACGTATATCTGGTTGTAAATGATTTCGAAAATGTAATAATTCATCTCCTTTATAATCATATTTTGGATTATCAGTCATTTCGTTTTTCAAATGATTGTACTTAGGTATTTTTTCTTGTAATTTATTGTAACGGCTATTAATCGCATACATTTTATCCCCATATTCTTCTTGCGTTTCTAAATTTTTACGAATAACGTCACTTGTATCAGATACAGCGTGGGTAATTTTCGTTTTTTCTTTATTATGTTCTAAATCTTCAAATCCCTCTTTATTATTCCAAGAACCGTCATAAAAATACTTAGCATTATCATATAATATCTCTCTCGCATCGTTTTGATGTTTAATATATTCTTCATCACCGCAAATGCCGATTTTAGTTGGCTCCGTAATTGGTTTAGAACTAATATCATACTTGGCGTATTTAAATGTATCTGAATAATTATTGGTATTTACAATTTTGTTGCGATTGTTTGTATTTTTAAAAGAACCACAATTTAATCCACCACTTATATCTAATTGATAATTTCTTAAAAAAATAGAAGAAGAATTTTCATCAATCTTATGTTGCGTATTGGCGGGTGGAACACGATTATAAAAAGGAGTGCTGTTATCGGAATTTATTACACACTTTGGTTTATCATTAGACGTATATGTAAAATAATATCGACAATTCGCACTATCATTACATAAATTTTTACATTCTACTCCATCTAAATCTTGTTCTTTTGAAAAATATTGCATATCTACGCTAGATTTATTGGGATAATACCCTGGTTTTTCACGATAACTATTTGAATATTCTAATATAGATTCAGTTAATTTATCACTAAATTTGTTCATACTATATATACCATTTTCGTTTATCTTATTTTTTATTTGGAATGTTTTTCCCATTCTAAAATCACTATTAATATTATATATTGAAAAACAAAAGGGTAATAAATGAATCTCTTTTTGTGAAATGGTATATTCTATATTTATACTAGGAATAACACCATATGATAAACGATTGTCGTCGTTATAATCATATTTATTCTCGTTTAATACGATATTTAAATATTTTTTAAATGATTTATAAAACATAGCTAATTGGGCACTGTCTTCGACTACTATTTCATTATTTTTTATAGTAAACATCGAATAACATTTAAATTTATCCTTCATAAAATCATTATTATTATCTGAAACAAATGCACAATATAATAAAAGGGGAGGTGTATCGTTATTAAATAATACACTATTTGTAACATTTTGTGTAGATAATTGATTTTGTATAATTTTTTCTTCAATCACTGAAAAATTTAAATTAACAATATCTTTTTCTTTACCATTAAAATAGCATTGAATTCTTACGGGAACATACGCTTCACGTGAATAATAATCAGAAAAAGTAGTAACACCTTTATTCAATGTACTATTTTCAGTTCTATATTCACAAATTGAGTGATCTCCTATCCATATAAAAAATGTACAATTTTCCCCTTTACACATATATTTATAATTTCCAGATTTAGTATACATAAGTCCAGTAAAATCAATTGTTATTAATGGAGTTTCTTGTTGCGTATCTTCTGTTGTGTCTACATCTGTTAATAACTGTAATATTATTTGTTTGAAATTATCGAAATTATCAATAATACCTATTTTACTTGTAGCATTTTTTTCAGTGATATTGTACGATAAATTGGTTGTATCAATATTAGGAAGTATGTTTGCTTGAGAAATAGCTGGATCTGTTATACGGTTAACAATATATCGTAAACCTTTTTTATTTGACGAATGAAACTTTTGCAGTTCATCAATTTTATAAATATTATATAATTTTGCTAAATTCATTCTCCATGCATCAATACCATTACTAAACGGGAGTTCTTTCCAAGATGAATTATTTAAAAATATGTCGCGCCCAAATCGTCCTATATTTGATATAACTACACCTTCTGGACTTTCTTCAAAATGATAATACTTATAATTTTCACTACTCGGACTACTCTCTTCTTGTTCAATTTTGTGAACATATTCTTTATAATTATTAACAAAATCAGATAATCGATCATATGTAAATAATTTATTAGAATCCATTATATATATTTATATTAGATGAATATATATATTGTTCTTTATAATTATAATTATCTATTTATAATATCATAAATAAAAAAGTATAATAATACAAAAAATAAAATCACTAAAAGTGTGTTTATTAATATACGACTTTGTAACATACGTAATATAGGAGATATATGTATTCCTCTATTTTCTTGAATATATTTTAATTTTTTATCCAGGTCTTTGCGTAAATTAACTACTTCTTCATGATTACCGTCTAATTCAGTATTATTTATTTTATAAACTTTATTTGTTTTACCATTTATAGTCGTTTGTTTATCATATACATTTTCTAATTTATCCAAAGAGGTATACAAATCTACATATGCATCTGTTAATGATGTAAAACTATCATCGGTTGTTACTTTACAAGAAGGATTTACATCTTTCGCCGTATCTTCGTTTTGGCAGCGAAGATATCTTGAATATTTTTTTTGAAATATATTTAATTCATTAGAAACATTATTTTGCATTTCAAAAACATCTTTTGGTTGCTCTAAACTTGATGTTTCAGGTGATGGAGTAAATTGCACATACATAATATTAGTAATCTATATATATAGTGGATTATTTATTATAATGATAGATAAATACTAAAGTACTGATAATTCCAACAGATAAATTAATTGTTTTTAATACTGCGAAATTATATTTTAAATGGATATTATCATAACTTTCATTGGTTGTTATATGATTATTACGACGATCATACATCGTATTCACTAAATTATTATTTTTACATAATTCGTGTTGATAACATTTTTCAATTGTCGCATCATCATCGCATTTAAATGCTTTTAACTTATTTTCTTCTATCAGAACTTCGCATTTATTATTACTTGGTAAATCCTTTCTGTTTGTAGAGTAATAAAAATCATACGGTGTATAACTTAATTCAAAATTGTATTGTTTGTTAGAAATATTCGACATTGTATACAAATACTTGCTATAATAACTATTTGTATAATTTTATTAAACACATACACGATAATATTCCGTATTCATCGCAGTAACACTCGATCGTTCAATCAAACATATATCACCAGGACGAACTGTATTGACTAAAGCTTGAGGGTCAAATCTTGAAATCTCAGGTAATTGTGATTTATCCCGAATTTGTTTTGTTTTCATAAATTCAAGTTCTTCAGTTTCGTCTAAAACTCTCATAAATGGTACAAGCGTATGATCTAAAATATTGTATTGCAATCGATCTATATTATGAATAACGACAAATATACCATCATGGTCAAATAGATACCGCATTTTTGTTAAAATAGTATCATTTGGTTCATCGTCAATAATAATCATCAATGTATCTTTTTTGGTTAATACTTCATCGATTGAAAACAAATCTTCAATAATATTATCTAAAACTTCTTTTTTTATTTGTTTTGTTGTTTGCTTAAGAGTAAAATAATATTTAATATACACTTTGGTTTTTTTTTCTTTATGTGTAAGTAACATATCCAGTTGCGAATTCGCCAACATAGCATCAATTTCATTCATACTAAAACCATCATAGTCTTCTGCATCATATCCTTGTTTTTTCAACTGTTCAAGTAACGTTTTACGCGATTTGTATATACTGATAATTCGAGAACTAACGGTAGACATTTTACTAAATATTAATATATATAATAATATCTTAATATCCTTTCTCTATTTCAATTTTATTAATTTACTTTTTTTATTACTAAATTGGAAAAATCAACATTTGATGCAGTTTCAACCGGGGGTAATGCAGGTGTTGCACTTTGAATATTATCTTTTACTACGATAGACGGTTCATTTACCGTAGAATTTTGTTCAACATTACCTGTAGTTGTTTCTGCTAGTGGTAGTTCTGATGTTGAATTATCATTTCCATCGCCATTGAAAAATTTGGGTGCGATTATTACAGTGGGCTGTTGTGTTTTTGGTTGCATTTCGGATTGTTGATTTAATGGATTATATGGGGCAGGTCTAAATAGTTCTGGTTTAAATATTTGTAACTGTGATTCAGGGAATATATCATATCCAGAAACAACGTTTACACTATCGTTGTCTGATAGTCCACTGCTATCTAACGCTTTTATTGTTATAAATTTAGGTCCAACATGGCTCACTTCCCACGGTCGTTTTGGATTATTATCTTTACAATTTCTTTTACATACACGGTCGCCTTGTTTGTATTTGTTTCCTCCACCTGTTTGTTCATCTTCGTCGTGAGGTGAACCTGGTGCATAGGCGGGCGAAACAGGAGCATAGGGAGGTGTATTTGGATCAAAGGCAGGTGAACCTGGTGCATAGGCGGGCGACCCAACCCACGAACCGGCAGGCGAACCAGGAGCATAAGGAGGTGAAACAGGAGCATAAGGAGGTGTATTTGGATCATAGATAGGACTATTCGCTTCATTAAATTCTTGCTCAGTCATTGTTCTTCCCAAAATTGCCGAATAAGGTGGATTATCGGGGTCATAAACAGGACTTTTTGGATCATATGCAGGTGAACCAGGAGCATATGCAGGCGAAACAGGAGCATAAGGAGGTGTATTTGGATCATAGGCAGGACTTTCGTCAGATGGTGTTGTAAGTTTAATTTCATCTTTATTTACAGCTATTATAAGTCTATCATCCATTTTATTTAAGAAATTTCCGGACTTTTCGATTTGTTCAATATTATCAAAGTCTTTTGTATAAATAGCCATTTCATTATCTAAAATAGCATTAATACGCCATACACGATTGGGTTTAACATCAGCCAGATACATTACTTTATCATTTATATTATATTCAAGTCTAGGTTCGGGGGTAAATCCTTGATAAGGAGACTTTAAATCAAGTTGTTTTTCACGCAATTTAATACGAATAGCAGTTATTAATCCATTTGGTTGCATTAATTCATTTTGAGTGATTTTTTGAATATTATCAGAATAAGACATGCTTTCTATTTGTTCGATATTATCTTCTGTAACAATTCTCATTTGTATATTCATCGTCTGTAATTCTTGGACTAATAGTTTAAATGAATAGGGAATAGAAATAATACTAAACGAACGTCCAAATTTTGTAACGCGTTCAATACGCATATTATCACTTTCAATAGAACCATTAAATTGAACAGGACCATCCATAATTGGACTCATAAAAAGTTTAGTGGACGGATTATAAATCGATATTGTACCACTATGATTACAAATAGCAAGGTGATATTTATCGGCACGTTCCATCATTGATTCTTTTAAAAACTCGTTCATACCGTGTGAAATAACAGTATCACGTTCCATTTCACCGATACGTAACCCACCGTCATTAGCACGACCACTAACTGGTTGTTTCGTTAAAGCCGTAGTTGGACCTTTTCTACGTGAATTCACCTTATCTTTTACCATATGTTTTAAACGCATGTAATATGTAGGTCCCATAAATATTTCACTCTCCATTTGTTGACCCGTCATACCATTATATAAAATTTCATTACCGTTACTATGAAACCCCTGTTTTGTTAATAATTCACCGTAAACACCTATCTTGGACCCTTTATTATTAAATGCTGTACAATCACCAAACCCTCCCATTAAAGCACATGCTTTTCCTGTAATACATTCAACTAATTGCCCAATAGTCATACGAGAAGGTATAGCGTGTGGATTAACAATAATATCAGGACGCATACCGTCTTTTGTAAAAGGCATATCACGTTCTGGAACGACTAAACCAACTGTTCCCTTTTGACCAGCACGAGAGGCCAATTTATCACCAATTGCAGGAATACGCTGTTCTAAAACTCGGATTTTAGCAATACGTTTTCCATCCTCGTCATCTGTTATAAACGCTTTGTCTACAATACCTAATTGCCCTTTTTTGGGAAACTTGGAATTATCAACAAATGTAGGAGTGGTATTTAACGATGTTCCTGGAACAACCGATGTTACATTTGCTAATCCGATTAATGCTGTTTCATCATTAACTAACGTTCCTTCTTTAATAATACCGTGTTTATCTAATTTACTATAATCTGTACCAAATTTAGTTCCGGTAATTTGAGTATTATCATAAATATTCATAAATTTTTTTTCATTTATAAATTCAGCAGTTGTTTCTTGTTCTTCACGTGATTCATAACAAGATATATAAGAAGTTCTAAATAACCCACGTTTGATAGAACCTTCATTTAATAACACAGCATCTTCTACATTATAACCAGTATAACAAGCAATAGCCACAATTATATTTTCACCATAAGGATTTTCCTCTTGTGTAATATGTGTTAAATATCTTGATTTTACCAATGGTGTTTGACCATAATTTAACAATACAGCGGTTTTATCCATACGTACTTGGAAATTTGTATGATACATAGAACAAGCTTGTTTACTTTGTCCACAAGAGAAAGAATTACGTGTTGCTGGATTATTCTCAGGAAAAATGATCATATTACTCATCATTCCGAATATCAATGAATTATGAATTTCACAATGAGTATATTTAGTGTTTTTTGTTTCAGTATTTTCATAATCATCAGTGTTTAAAGCAATTAATGTATGTTCACTCTCACTATTATCAATATAGTCCAAGACAGCTTTATCTTTTAAAAATCGTTCTAATTTTGCTGGATTTGTTTCTTCTTCAACACCTTCATATAATTCATTTAATTTGTAAATAAACATATCAGAAGGTTCAAATGATACTCCATCGCGTTTTTTATTAAACCCAGTGGTTAATTCCGACCAAGAAAACTCGTTATTTTGCAAATTTTTTAAAACATTCTTGGACTGATAAGACATCTGCCCAGTTTGTTCGTCTTTATAAAAGATGGGACGACATAATCTTCCTGAATCTGTATATACAAAAATAGTTTGTAATCGAATATCAAATGTAGCACTCGCATAAATAGGTATTAATGCATTACGTCTATATAGACGAAATGTTTTAATACATTCAAATGGTTCATCAACAGCACCTACCATGAAACCATTAATGACTACCTTTGTAATTCTAGAAAGGCTAGTCGGAGTGTGTTCTTCAATCAACTTCATTCCCCATTTTTCTCTTAACCATTCTATCATAGGTTCTCTGGAAACACCACGTGTTATATAAGTGGAAAGTGAAAGATGTTTATGAAGACCGATGCTACCACCGTCTGGTGTATCAATTGGATCTACATAACCCCATTGTGAATTATGTAATACACGCGGTCCAACTATTTTAAGACTACTGTCCAATGGTAAATTTGTTTTTCTAAGATGATTTAATGCTGAATTAAATGAAAGTCGATTTAAATCTTGAACAGCCCCAATGCGTTTTGTGTGAGTATATGCACCCCAATTACCTTTAAAAGCTTGTTTGAACCCTTTTTCTAACTCTCTTTCTTTAAACACATCATTATAATTTTGTGTAATTAGTCCAAATAGGTTACTCTCGTATAACTCTTGGTTATAATATAGACGTTTTTCAAATTCTAAATGAACTGAACGTAATTGAATAGTCCAATATTCACGAAAAAGATCATATAATAATGTTCCAACTAATTCTATACGTTTGTATTTAAAATTATCACGATCAGTTGGTAATTCAGTCCCCGTATAAACAGACAGTAATCTAAAAACAATATCACCAAGGGCATACGCTTTTGCGATATAATTCGTTTCTCCTACGTGAGGTAATAAATAATCAGTTAAAATTTCAAGTGCATGAGTAACACCTTTGCCTTTTGTTAAAAGGGCGATATATTTTAAAGCATTCTGTTGTGTCATAATAGTTGATGCATCATGAACAGAAGGGGTAAAAATATCAATTAAAGATTCATACTTGTCCAAGTCTAATAAACAATAAGAAATAATTTCCTTATCTGAAACAATACCAAGTGCACGAAAGACAATAAAAAGGGGCACAGGAGAACGAACATTTGGAATTTTCACAACAATTTGTTTATTTGTGTATTTACTTGAAGGTGTGCATAATTTTACAGAGAATGTTCTAACCGGTTTGGATGCGTTTTCTGAAACACATCTCATTTCAGCAGAATATAGATATTTTTCATCATCGACCTTTTTAATATAAAGCATATTATCTGCGAATTTTTCTTGTGCGATAACAGTTTTTTCTTTTCCATCCACAATAAAATAACCACCCAAGTCGTTTTTGCATTCTCCCATGGTATGACGAATATGTTTCGGCAGATTATTTAAAATACAAAAATCAGATTGAAGCATAACTGGGAATTTACCAAGAAATATTTTTTCCAAAGTATGTATCCTAGTTTGAGTATTATCTTTTACAGAAGTCTCAGAAATGTCTCGTAATTGAGCAGCAACTTTTGTGGTCATTTCGAATTTAAAATCGTCTTGTTTCTTTTTTTTAATTTTGGTGGATTTTGGTGTGCCTGCACCACCTAATTGTTCACGCAAATCGGATTCATTTAACCCTCCTGTTTTAAAATCTTCTAATTGTTGGCGCATATCACTATTAATTGCACCACCGAGTGTTTTTTCTTTTTCTTCTTCCCCTTCATCTTGGGTTATTTCAACATCGCCACCGTGTGTTTGTTTTACTAATTCGGCACCAATTACAGTTGGTATTTCACCAGGTTGCAGTTTATCAATAAATTCAATATCAATATCGTAATGAATAGTCATACTGTAATTCATATTACGTAACCTGGCTTCATTCGGATACATATAATGGACATTGTCTTTATCGTGTATAACGGGTTTGCCGAAATAAATTTTTGAACCATCTTTGCCGCCCATATATAGTTTGCACTGTGAAAGATATTCATTTGTATCGGGATCAAGTTTAGAGTAAAGGACAATAGGGTTCTTTTCACGAAAAATTTGGAAAATTCCGTTTTTATAAAAGTCATTATACGAATCAATATGATGTCGCACTAAAGCTTTCGGATTATCATAAAAATAGGTATTGATAATATTCCATATGGTAGCGTTATCCATTCTAAATATGTCTTATAAATTGACTATATATATATTTATAAGACCTTTACGTATTTTTTCTACATTTCTATTTTTTCATCAAATATATTATAAACATCTTTATCGTGAGTGATAATTAAAATAGATTGTTTATAGGGTTTAAAATATTTTATAATTTCTAATAATTCCTGTTTTAAGTCTTTATCAAGTGCATTCGTTGGTTCATCGAGAATTAAGACTTTTGATGGATTAACTAATCCACTAATAATATTAACAATTTGACGTTGACCACCCGATAATTTTTCTCCAGAATAACCTGCGGGATCATTATTTAAATCAACATTTTTGTATAGATTTTTGATTCTAGGATAAGTAAGTATTTTTTTATAAAAATCTCTACAAGTATTTTCTTCTTTGCACCCATACAAAATATTTTCTAAAACTGTTTTATCAAATAATCTAGAATTTTGATTAATATAAGTAATATTATCACGAATATAATCAGGATCAATATCATTTAAATTTATATCATCAATTGTTATTTCACCTTTTTCAATTATGTGTAGTTTTAAAATGATTTTTAAGATGGAACTTTTTCCTTTACCCGATTCTCCTGTTATACCGATAATTTTATGGTCATCACATACAAAATTTACAGTTTTATCCTCAAATACATAGTCTAAATCTTTTCCATATCGAAACCAAATATTCTTAAAAGAGAATTTTTTAAAATCTAATTTATGTGATGTATAATTTTTCTTAATGTCTTTAATACGGTCTTCAAATGCTTGAAATGGTTCAACAACCGCATCTAAACGACTTAATTGTTCAATTGAATCGCTTGCTAAACTAGCACACGAATTCATGCGTTCTTTAAAAACCATTAAAAGTGTGAATAAGGATATAAATTGGATAGAATCTATTTGTTTTTCCATAAAGAGGTGAATTGCGTAACCTGTACAAATAAACATAGTTAATAATGTAATCAATTCAATCATAAATTTAGCAGTAGAAACACTATAATAATAATCTCTATGTGCGTATTCGGTTTCTTTCGCTTCTTTTGAAAAAATATTGGTTTCAATCCCTTTTTGTCCTCTTGTTAAAATTTTATCAATGTTATTTAATACTTCAATTAAATGTTTTTCAAGAAATAAATTACTCTTTTCATAATTGTTACTTCTATTCCACATAATATCCCACATATAATACATTAATCCAATCCATAACAAATTACCTAAAATAAAAATAATACCAATGGTTGTATTTTGATAAACAAAATAACCCATAGTGACTAAAACAAACATCACGTATGGTAATGTGTAATTCATCATATCAGAAATGATTAAGTAACACGTATTTGCTAATCGATTAATAGGTGTAGTTAGTTTAGTAAAGTTAATATTACTAATATCTTCATTATTTGTCTTAAAAATAACATCTATTAGATTAAACCTCATCCATTGTTTTAATTTAGTTAAAATAACATCTTGTGTTAACTTGTAACCGTAATTAAAGAGTGCTAAAAATAATCGTGAATACATAAAATATTTAAAAAATATAACACTTTTACCAAAAGCGTTTTCTTGAACAGATGTCTGTAATGCCGAATTAAAATAAGTAATTACGTTTGTATGTAAAATATTACCCATTAATGATAAAATAATAAGAAATATTGTTTCGTATAAATTTTCCTTGAAAAAATTTATAAATAAATATTGAACAATTTCCATTATATATATTTGATGTTTATTTTTAAATACGGAACACTTTTCATTATTTTAAACAAGATAATTTTCTAATTAGTAATATATAATGGATAGTAATCTTCAATCTCTTTTTGGACCCCTTGAACGTAAATACTGCGACTGGTTTTTTTACCTTTCTTTAGTCGCTTTTATTTTTATGATATTAACACTTACAAGTGGTGTTTTCGTATTAATGCAAAAGAAAATGAAAACTGAATATGTTTTAGCTATTCTTTGGTCTTCTGCTATGTATGGCGCTTTTTACTTTCAGAACCGTTTATTATATACAATGTGTGTAAAGTAAATGCGTTTTAGCTAAATAGTATAACTCTATATATAATACAAATTAATGGATACTTTGTATTATAGCAATTATTGTAAGCATTCTCAGCGAATATTGCAATTTTTAGTAAAAGGAAATTTAGCAGAAAAGATAAATTTTTTGTGTATTGATAATCGGGAAAAAAATCCAAAAAATAATCAAATATACGTAATATTAGAAGATGGTAAAAAAGTAATTATGCCACCGAATATTCAGAGTGTCCCTTCTTTATTGTTGGTTCGCCAAGGATATAGAGTTATTTTAGGCGATGATATAATCCGCCATTATCAAATCGACGCCAATCTAGAGACCAAGAAAAAAATATCAAATCAAATACATGAACCAATTGGAACAGGTTTATTACCATCTTGTGGTGGCATGAATATTGTTTCAGAACCATATACACCATATGATTTAACACCCGACGAATTAAGCGCTAAGGGAACCAGTGGTAGACGTAGTTTACATAATTATGTATCCGCTAATGATGATATTATTAGTATTCAAACACCACCTGATACATATCAGCCGGATAAAATAGATAAAGGTATGACTATTGATACACTACAACAAAAACGATTTGATGAAATTGATAAGAAACAATCGAATGTTTCATCTATTTAATAAGTAATCCGCAATTACCATTTGGTCCCATATCCCCGGTATCACCTTTATCCCCAGTATCACCGCGTTCACCAATTAGTCCTGTTGGACCTATTTCACCCACTGGAATTTCAATCGTATATATATTTTTAAAAAAACCATTGTTATTTTTTTTAACAACAAATTTATGGTTGTTTTTATTTAATTTAGTTTTTAATTGCAATATATCGCTTAATTGTTGGTTATATAATTTTTCTTTTAAATTATGTAATTTTATTTTCAAATCATAAATTATTTTACCTTTATTTTGTAAATAATATGTATCTACAGTGTTTGATATGAAATTATTTGCTAATAGATTTTCATCTTTAACATTAACTGGTGTATTCGGTTCAATTATTTTTACCGATAATAAATTGTAATAAACAATACCAAAAATAATTATTGTTATACAAGTCGTTAATAAAAATATTTGTATCATTGTATAATTTTGTATATAATACAAAACTATATTATTTTTTATTTTATTATATTGTAAAATTCTGGTATATTGTTATTACCTGTTTTACCACCGGAACCGATTATGCCGCGTTTTCCTAATGGTCCAGGCAATCCAGTAATTCCTTCTTTTCCTTGTTTTCCGGGCACACCATTTGGTATAATCATTTCTAAATGTTGGATTGGTGATTCACCATCCTTTGATTGAGTATAATTCTTTTTAATTATAGCAGTCGGTGTCATAGAAAATGGGGCTATTGTTATACCATCCTTGTCGACGTGTAGCACATTTGGATAATTTTTAATATATTTTTGAATTTTTAATAATCGTAGTTTTAATTGTTTAATATGATCAGAAGCTGATTTGTTCCAATTGTCCGCCATTTCTATTAATGTTTTATCATTTGTTGAAGAGATAGGTCGCTCGGGATTACAAGGAGTAGCCAAAGCTTCGTCTTCTAGTTTTTCCCAAACATTAAACATATCTACCCATTTTTTACAAGAATCATTACCTGTATTTAGTATTAATGAAGCTTGCATAAACCCTTGTCCTGGTATACTATTGGAAACATCTGTCCATAAATCAGTTAATTTGTCTGTTCCATATTCATATACTTTAGACATTTCTATTGCCTGTCCGCATCTTTGAGCTGATTTCATATAATCATTATTAACACTTGGACATACAGGGAGATTATCATTATCTAATCCAATATGTGTTAGGTTGGAAACGCAAAAATCATACATTCTCAGAATTGTACCTTTGATACCGTCACCACCATCGGGGTTTTCACCAATTAGCGTTAATATTTTGATTTGTGTTAACTC
>Ga0206679_10001146_pt1 | contig 22026 bp, 17 predicted proteins | sample M110012015metaG_FD_155464 | JGI IMG/M metagenome (GOLD analysis project Ga0206679, IMG submission 155464) | Ammonia-oxidizing marine archaeal communities from Monterey Bay, California, United States - M1 100m 12015 | ecosystem: Environmental > Aquatic > Marine > Intertidal zone | place: USA... | reverse complement strand
AGGCTCTTGGGATGGAACAGGGTTCATAGGAACTTTTGACGACGGAGCGGATTTCAGCGGCTGCTTTACCCTGTACCCAATTATTCCAGGGTGTACCGATTCAACGGCATGCAACTACGATTCTACTGCTACAACAGACGATGGATCCTGTTTAGTTGACTACGGATGTACCGATTCAACGGCTTGTAACTACGATTCAACAGCCGATTGTGATGACGGATCTTGTATTCTCCCTGACGGATGTACCGATAGCACGGCGTGTAACTACGATTCGACAGCGACATGTGACGATGGATCATGTGAGTTTGCATCATGTGCATGCCCTGGAGACTTTAACGAAAGTGGAACGATCGGAATATTTGATCTTCTTTATCTTCTAGCAGAGTTTGGTTGCACTTCAGGATGTACAGCTGACTTGACCGGAGATGGAGAGGTTAATTCTCAAGATCTATTGGCATTCTTGCCATTGTTCGGAACGACCTGTCCATAATCAACTAGATAAAAATTAAATTAAAAGCCCCTCCCCAAATTGGAGAGGGGCTTTTATGTTTTATAAGTTACCATAAATCACTTGTGTAGTATATGAGCGTTTAATCAACGCGCTATAGACATCTTCAAGAGAACAGGTTCATTACACTCCAGTCGAGCTGTTAGGTTAGGTTATTTTGGGCCATCGAGCATGGGCTGCCAGTGTGATATGTCAGCGAAGAAATGATTGCTATTGCCTTCTCCTTGCCAGAAATGTGCGCCGTGTTTCTCGCGCTTTTCGCTCCCCTCAGGATAAAAATCTTTGAGGAATTTGAGCACAATTACTTCTCGTATTTCTGTTTCCATCAAACCAGGTAAATAGACTTTGTTGTTAGGAACAAAGGCCAAAATTCGCTGGCCATCATCTGGCAATTGATGTGTTATGTCAATCCACATCAATGGCTTCCGTATTCTTTTCGATGATGTAGTGCTCTATCTTGTCTTCCGTCAAAGGCTTTTCGATATAGCAGCGCACCTTTTCATAATTCTTAGATCTTTCGATGTCATCCCAGTGAATAGAGCTACTGAGCATCATCACTTCTGCGTTGATGTTGTAGCGATCCATGTAGTACAAAAAATCCCATCCATTCATCTCGGGCATGTTGATGTCTAACAGAATTAAGTCGGGCGTTAAAATCTTGCCAATTCTCATGTAGTCAAGCACAACTTGAGCATTTTGGAATGTTGTGATTGTGGCTTGAGGCATGTTGAAAGTGAGAAATTGTCGGTTGAGTAGATTGTTCACATCGTCATCGTCTATCAGAATGATATTCTGATAGGGTTTGAGCGTTGTGTCTTGATGTTTCAGCATTAAGTGTTGACTAAGTGTGTAAGACGAAGTTAGCTACATGATTACGTGAGTATTTATGATGTTAATTGACTTATTAAGATGCTGAGTGTGAACTTTGGCAGGGCGAGGACCTTCTCAAATGAGAGTCAAAAAGATCACTGCAGAGCGCTAAAAACAAGATTGTGCTTGATGAATCATCTACGATTTTTGATGTAAGCCGCGACGGTCTGCACATCAGAGTTTTCGCTTATTATGAAATTTTTTGAGCCCCTGATGTTGCTCGTTGAGAAGGGTAGAGTGAATAAAAACACAATGTCAACAACAGGGTACGCATAGCCAATAAAAGGTGTCGGTGTTTAATCGAAATAGGCGATATCAGATTTGGGGTAATTAAGACTAAAAATTAGAAAGCTTGTCAATCTTTGTACTGTTTGAGTCGTGAGTTTATCTTAATAAGGTGACCTGGGATTTAATAAAAACGCAATTGGGCTAAAATGAACACACGTATGAAATTTCATACATTCGCACATCCAATTTCATATTTGAGCGTTTGAGATTTGGTTGAATTGAGAACAGCCTGCATAGCAGGCTGTTCCTCTTTTAGACTAATCCGAATCCACGCCTAGCCTTCCCCGTTCAGCTACATTTTAATAATGAAATGAGCCACATCTTGGATTATCCCATGATGTGATACCCGCCATCTACGTGTCTGATTTCCCCCGTTATCCTGCTGCCTGGTCGGAACAAGTGAACCACTTCGTTGGCCAAATCTTGGGGGGAGGCATTTCCGATTGGGCTTATTCGATCGGCTGTAATCAGGTCTTCTCTTGTCAATGTTGCGTTACCTGCCTTACTGGCTAAATACGGAGAGAAGCGAATAGCATTTACTCGTATTCCGTGCTTACGACCTAGCTCGTCCGAAAGTTCAACCGTGATTCGCTCTAGTGCGGCTTTAGCTATGCTAATATTTCGGTAGGGGTGAAAAGTGACTTTTTCGGCGGCGACATAGCTAAGGGAGCAAATCGATGATCCTTTAGACAAAACTCTTTGATTGATGAGATGATGGGTTAAGCGGATGAGAGAAAACGCTGAGACATTCATGGTGTCACAAAACTCTGAAAGTGTAACATCCAAAAGAGGTTTAACCTCCTTATTCCGGATAGTTTTGTCCATCGCTATGGCATGCAGAATCCCGCTAATCGCGATGCCGTCTTGTTTGAGTCGCTGTGCAAAGTCGTGAATGTTTTCATCCAAACTAACGTCGAGAATTTCAACTCTTGTATCTCCGAGCTCTACTTCGACAGCCTTTTTAAAGTCATTGAAATTCTGATTCAAAAAGCTCGTAGCTCTATCGGAGAGATCCGCGTGGAACTTGCTAACTCCCAATCCAGTGCAGATGACTTTGCCTCCGTTTTTGATAATTTCCTTGGCAGCGTACATAGCAAGCGAGTTTTCATCCGCGATACCTGTGATGATAAATGTTTTGTCTTGGAATATCATAACTTCTTTCACCATTTGTATAGTGCGGATCCCCATGTCCATCCAGCGCCAACTGCGGCGAACAGCACTAAATCTCCGGTTTCGAAATTTTCGGAACGATTTACTTCATCTAGAATGATAGGAACAGTGCCGCCTGATGTATTGGCATAGCGATCCATGTTGGTCTTAACTTTCTTAAAAGGCATCCCGATTTTATGCGCAATTTCTTTGAGAATGCGGATGCTCGGTTGATGAGGGAGAAGGAATCGAATCTCGTCGATGGAAATTCCATTTTTGGTTAAAAGTTCATCAATGCAAACGGGGACATTAGCTACGGCGGTTTTGTAGACCTCTGGGCCATTCATCTGGAAAAAGTGCGAGCCTTTGGAAACTGACTCTTCGGAAGTTGGGATTTCAGATCCGCCTCCAGGAATTGTGAAGTGTTCTTTTCCAGTGCCATCGCTTTTTAGCACAAAGTCAACAAACCCCTTGTCTTCATTGGTTGCTGAAAGGATCATGGCTCCAGCGCCATCTCCGAAGAAAACAGAGTCTCTTCGTGTCCAGTCTGTGATGGTTGAGAATGTGTCAGCACCGATGACCATGACGTTTTGATAAACTCCAGTCCTGATGAATTGCACTCCGGTTGAAATGGCATATAAAGCACCGCTGCACACCGCTGAGATGTCAAAGGCCACCGCATTCGAGGCTTCAATTTTCTCCTGCACGAAACATGCGCAAGAAGGAGCTAGGCGGTCTGGGGTCGCGGTGGCAACTAGTATTAAATCGATTTCTGATGCGTTAAGACCTGAGTCGGCCAGCGCTTTGAGGCCAGCCTCAGAGGCTAAATCACCGGTTGTTTCGCCAGTCGAAATTCTCCGTTCGCGAATTCCCAGGTTTTTAAAAATCCATTCGTCGTTGGAGCCCACAGCTTCGAAGAAGTCGTTGTGAACCACGTTTGCAGGGGCATATGACCCCGTACTTTTGATGTAAGCATTTATCATAATCTGTCAATCTTTGATTAACGGCATAAACATGTAGATTGCGTTCTATCTCTTGCTGGATAAAGTAAGTGTAATAATAACACTAAGTGTTGATGTGTAAGGTGTTTTCGTTTAGGTTACGAAGTGTGCGTTGTGGAAACTGAAGCTGGAATGCTATTTCCGAGGAAGGTTCATTACACATTCATACTCTTCAATAAATAACTCCCGAAGCCCCTTCAAAGGAGTGAGACGAATGCCAAATTCATCTGCTTTATTGATAAAGGAGAAAATGTGGACGCTGGCAGACGTTTGGGGAGCGGTGTTTTCTTTACGTTTAAAATCAACTGGCGCATCGGTCAAGCGGTCATATATTGTGTGATTAGCGTAAATCGAGAAAGTTCTTATCAAAACCTACCGTCTTCTATCCGAATGGCGTTTGCTTTTTCCACGTCCACCACCACTGCCGCCGTGCGGTTTCTTTTTTCTGTTGGCAAAAAACTCCTGCTTACGACGTTGCTTTTCCTTTTCAAATTCTTTTTTCTCAGCTTCAGTCATTGGCTTTTCGGTCTGTGGAAAAGGGTTGTCACGAACGACCTCGATTTTTCGTTTAATGAGCTTTTCGATGCCGCGGATAAATTCATTTTCTTCTGGTTCGGCAATGGAAATTGCTACACCGTCTTTTCCAGCTCTTCCGGACCTTCCAATGCGATGGACATAGGTCTCGTTAACGTTTGGTATATCGTAGTTGATGACGTATTCCAACTGGTCGATGTCTATTCCACGGGCAGCAATGTCTGTAGCCACAAGCACACGTACTTCTTTGTTTTTGAATCGACCAAGAGCCTTTTGGCGCTGGTTTTGAGCCTTGTCACCGTGGATTGCTGCAGCTTCAATTTTCGCCTTTTTCAGATTGCGGGCAATTCGATCACAGCCGTGTTTAGTCTTGGCAAAGAGCAGCACTTGATCCATGCTTTGATCTTTGAGAATGTGGAGTAGAAGATCCTTTTTCGTTGACTTGTTGGTGTAATACAAATACTGTTGGATGGTTTCAGCGGTAGACGATGCAGGGGTAACTTCAACACGTTTAGGGTTGTGGAGAATTTTGCGACTCAGTTCGACGATGTTTTTCGGCATTGTTGCCGAAAAGAATAGCGATTGACGACTTGATGGTAGCTCCTGTAGGAGACGTCGAATATCGTGGATAAAGCCCATGTCTAGCATGCGATCCGCCTCATCAAGGACGAAATACTCAACATGTTTGAGGGTGATATGACCTTCTCCCATGAGATCGAGCAGACGACCGGGAGTAGCTACCAAAACATCAACCCCCGCTTTAAGCGCATTTTTTTGTTTGCCCTTGCTGACCCCACCGAAGATCACCGTGTTGTGCACGTTTGTGTTCTTTCCGTAAGTTTTAAAACTATCTCCAATTTGAATCGCTAGCTCTCGAGTAGGCGTTACAATCAGCGCTTTGACTTTTCTTCTGTTCGTATTTCGCTCGCGATCGTTGATTAAATGCTGAATGATCGGAATAGCGAAGGCAGCTGTTTTACCTGTACCCGTTTGGGCGATGCCTAAAATATCGTTTCGATCTAAAACAATCGGAATGGCCTTTTCTTGAATGGGAGTCGGCTTTTCGTAGCCTAGGTCTTGAAGTGCCCTGAAAATCGGGTCTATTATATTGAGGTCTTGAAATTTCATGCAGTAGCTCTATGGAGCGATTAGAAGCCTCTAAAATACTCTGACATGCTGTGCGAGAGATTCAGGATTAAATACTTTTGAAGGGTGGAATGGGTACAGAATTAGAATATCGTCAGTCTTTACCTCCGTGGCTGAATATTCTGTTTGCCTTTGCACCCTTGACGGTTAATTCTGTTATTCTTAAATGCTTGAGATAAACCAAGCATTGTAATACGCAGCAATCTGAGAGCAACTCTTGTGTATTTTGTTTAGACCAGCAGCTATTAGCTTCTAAGCCATCTCCACATGCCCACGCATCTCAGCGCGTTGAGCGATTACCTTAGGGTTCGAGATATATTCGTCGTAAGTCATCAGCTTATCCAAGTTTTCACGAGGAGAAATCTCGATAATACGGTTGGCCACTGTCTGAATGAATGTATGGTCATGCGAACTCAACATCACGGTTCCTTTGAATTCAGAAAGTGAGTTATTGAATGCCTGAATCGACTCCAAGTCAAGGTGGTTGGTCGGCTCATTTACGATCAATACGTTTCCTTCTTTCAGCATCATTCTCGAGATCATGCAGCGTACTTTTTCTCCTCCGGAGAGGACGTTAGACTGCTTAAGTGTCTCCTCTCCAGTGAAGAGCATTTTGCCCAAGAATCCACGGATGTATACTTCGTCTTTGTTTTCTGAGAATTGACGCAGCCAATCGATCAGCGAAAGATTCACATTGAAGAATGAAGCGTTTTCATTCGGCAAGTACGACGTGGTGATTGTCTGCCCAAAAGTTAAAGTTCCGCTAGTTGGCTGTGTCTCCTCTGCGAGAATGTTCATTAGGTGCGTCACAGCCAGACTGTTCATGCCGAGGAAAGCAATCTTGTCGCCTTTATTAACGGTGAACGTCAAGTCTTTAAAGAATACCTCGCCATTTTCCTCGTAAGAGAGATTCTCCACGTTTAGGATCTGGTTGCCAGCATCACGCGCTTGATCAAAGATGATTGCTGGGTACTTTCTCGACGAAGGCTGAATCTCATCCAGGTTGATTTTGTCAAGAAGCTTTTTACGGCTGGTGGCCTGCTTAGATTTAGAAGCGTTGGCGCTAAATCGGCGAACAAATTCCTCAAGTTCCTTCTTTTTCTCCTCAGCCTTTTTATTGGCATTAAACTTTTGTTGAAGGGCTAACTGGCTAGACTCGTACCAGAACGTGTAATTACCGGTAAAGAGCTTGATTTTGCTGAAGTCGATATCGGCAACGTGGGTACAAACCGTATCGAGGAAGTGTCTGTCGTGAGAAACAACAAGTACTGTGTTCTTAAAGTCGAGCAAGAAGTTTTCGAGCCACGTAATCGACTGAAGGTCAAGATCATTGGTAGGCTCATCGAGAATCAATACATCGGGGTTTCCAAATATCGCCTGAGCCAGAAGCACTCTCACTTTTTGGCTTCCTTCGAGATCCTTCATGTAAAGATTATGGAACATCTCTGGAACGTTCAATCCGCTCAAAAGAGCTGCGGCGTCAGACTCAGCATTCCATCCGTCCATCTCAGCAAAGTCTGCTTCCATCTCTGAAGCTTTGATTCCATCTTCCTCGTTGAAATCCTCCTTTGCATAAATCTCATCCTTCGCCTTCATAAGGTCCCAGAGCGTGGTGTGACCCTGAAGTACCGTGTCCAGCACGGTTTCGTTATCAAACGCAAAGTGATCCTGGCTCAATACGGCCATTCTTCTTCCAGTTTCCATGTTCACCTGACCAGAAGTAGGATCGATGTCTCCAGCAAGGATTTTTAGGAACGTAGATTTACCCGCGCCGTTGGCGCCGATAATACCGTAACAGTTGCCTTCAGTAAACTTGACATTGACCTCATCAAAGAGAATGCGCTTGCCGAATTGGAGTGAAAGATTGGACGTTGATAACATAGCCGCTTGATTTTGAGCGTGCAAAAGTACCTCTTTTATATGGATGGTTGGTGTAACGATAGCAGAGAGGCTTTAGGAGCTAGGCGTTAAGGCTGCACAGTCCTTCAATGAAGTATTAAAGGCACAAAGAATATGGATAACGAATACCCATGAAAACCTTCTAGAATCAGCGAAGCAATCCACACAAATCAGGGGAATCCATTTTAATGCTTCTCAACAACAAACATAAGGTCCAGTCCAAATCGACTTTTCCCCCTAAGTGCAAATTCCAACTGTCCTATGCGGTAAAAGGCCTTACGAAGCATGATTCGCTTCCAGTCCAACCGGAAAGGGGAGGGGTATTGATAATAGTGGCCTACCAAATTTGCCCAAATCGGAGAGTGGATCGGCAGTGGAATGAATGTCGATCGTACTTTGAAACCGTTTTTCTCGACCATTTGTCGAAAGGTCTTTGGCGTGTAATGACATACGTGTTCAGTACAATCCCAAATGTCCATTGAGTTGGACTTGCCGGTTAGCTTGGCCAACTTCATTTTGAAATAGTTGTAGTCGCCATTCGGCACTTTAATGACCAGAATGCCATCTTGCTTAAGGAGTTCACTGCTTTTCTTCAATAGAGCTTTCGGATTGGTGACGTGTTCAAATACGTCAATAAGGGTGATCACATCATAAGACTCGGTCTGGAGATCAAGGTCTTCTAAAAATGCATTGTGGACCTTGAGTTGGAATTGCTCTTCGGCGATTTTGGCCAAGGCAGGACTCGGCTCCACACCTTCTACCTCAAAGATCTCTTTCGCTTTCCTGAGAAAGAACCCCATGTTGCTCCCTACGTCCAAGAGTTTTCCGGAAGACTTGAATTTCTGAATTTTCCTAAGCTCATAATCGTAGTTAGGATCACGATGGTGAGGTTTGCGGCCTTCAAAAATGAGCCGACCTTCTTCAAAGAAAATATCAGCATCGCCAAAGTAGTTGTGTTCAGCATCCTTGGCCCGTGGGCTCACATAGATCATAGAACACTGATTGCATCGCACTACTGTCAAGCCTTTGTCGGTATCTAGATCGACCGTGTCGTCAGCATCACATAATGGACAATTGCAATTTTCGCGGTCTTCCTCATTATAGAAGTCCTTTTGAACCGCTCCGTGGATGTACTCTTTGTCTTTAAGGTTTTGCACGCTTCAAAATTAGATGCTTTGTGACGAAAGTTTAACGAATAGACCAATGCGTTTTCAACGAAAATTTTCCTGGAGTCTTGGTCCTAAAACTAGAATCATCATCGCCAGTTTTATAAGAAAATCTAAGAATAAGATGCGCCTTGTGAGAATTAACCTGAATTCTTAGCTTCACAAGATGTGGATAGATTTTTAATAGCTAAGTGTACATTTTACACTAAGAATGTGTAATCTTGACACTTAGTTACAGACTCAGACTAGATATTATTCAATAAGAACACTATTATGAAACATCTTTTTACCCTATCATTTTTGTTGTTTGCTGCCGCTTCATTCGGACAGGCATTCGACGTAACATTCACCGTAAATATGGCGAATGAAGACACTAGCGCTGAAGGAGTTTTCCTCGCAGGCGGAGGAATGTTTGGCCTTCCAGGAGACAACCCAATGAGTGACGCAGATATGGACGACGTTTGGGAGATTACTATGGAAATTGACCCAAGCTCGCCTGACTATGAGCCTCACTACACTTTCCTCAATGGAAACTGTGGTGATTGGAGCTGTAAAGAGAATCTAGGAGGTCTTCCATGTGGCGATCCTGGTAATTTCAATGATCGCATTCTTCCGGATATCACCGGTGACATGACGATAATGCATTGTTTCGCACAGTGTACTACAGATGGCACTTGTCCAGATGTTGGAGGTCCTATCAATGTGACTTTCAGTGTAAATATGGAAGAGCAAACAGTAGCCGGCGGTGTTTACATCACGGGAGCTTTTGATTCATGGTGTGGTAACTGCAATGAGATGCTCGATCCAGACATGGACGACGTTTACGAGATCACAATGGAGATGAATCCTGGCTCACACGAGTACAAGTTTACCAACGGTGGTTGGGATGGTGACGATGAAACATTCAACGCTACAGACTTTACAGAGTGTACGCTGACGACTGGCGAATTCACAAACCGCTTGGTTATGGTCGCTGGCGCTGATCCAATGGTTCTTGACGTTGTGTGCTGGGAAAGCTGTGACGATTGCGACGGAACAGGTGGCGGAGAAGACGCTGATGTTACTTTCTCAGTTGATATGAACGAGCAGACAGTCCAGGGCCCGATCTACGTGACTGGTAACACAGTGGATAACTGGTGTGGCACATGCGTTGAGATGTTGGACGACGATTCTGACGGCATTTACGAGGTGACTCTTCCCTTAGGTGAAGGACCTCACGAGTATAAGTACAACAACGGTGGATGGGATTTCACAGAGACTCTCGATTCAATCGCTGATGCAGCTTGTACATTGACGACGGATGGTTTCACTAACCGTTACTTCGAACTCGTAGGTACGGATGACGTTGTGCTTGATACAGATTGTTTCGAAGCTTGTGGAGCGTGTATCGTTGATGGAACAGCTGACCTATCGGTGGCTCGTTTCTCAATGTACCCATCGATCGCAAGTGATCGCGTTCAGTTCAATTTCCCACAAGGAAATGGTTCTAGCCGTGTATTAAGTATTTACAATACAGCTACTCAACTTGTAGAAAAAAGAACTCTTGGCAGTGAGGTTGCAACACTTGATTTGGATGTTACTGCTTTCGGAGCGGGACTTTACATCGTGACTGTTGAATGTGCTGGAGCTTCTGAAGTTCAGAAGCTCGTCATTACCAAGTAATACATTAATCACACTTTATTATTTTCACATGGGAAAGCATTTGTTTGCCCTCATCGTCATGATATTTAGTGTCCAAATGCTCTTCGCTCAGAAGAGCATTTCGGGTACTGTATTGTCAGCAGAAGACGGTCTGGGCTTTCCGAGCGTGTCGGTCGTAGAAAAAGGCACGGCGAATGGCGTTTCAACAGACCTTGATGGTAAATTCTCGATCAATGTTGCTGATGACAACGCCGTATTGATCTTCTCTTTCATTGGTTTCGTAACTCAAGAGGCCGCAGTAGCAGGAAAGACGACAGTAGACGTCTCGCTAGCTAGCGACACCGAATTATTCGATGATGTTGTTGTGATCGGATACGGAAATCAAAAAAGAAGTAAGATCTCTGGAGCGGTCAGCACGATCGATCCGAAGGACATCACTGCAGTCCCAGTGTTGAGAACAGAACAAGCACTCCAAGGCCGTACCTCTGGTGTTCAAGTGACTCAGAATTCAGGTCAGCCTGGCAGTAGCCAATCTATTCGTATTCGTGGTACAGGTTCGATTAACAGCGCTGAGCCGTTGTGGGTCGTCGATGGTATTCCAAGTGGAGGAATCGACTACTTAAACCCTGCGGATATTGAGTCGATGACGATTCTTAAAGATGCGGCATCTGCGGCAATCTATGGTGCTCGTGGTGGAAACGGAGTTATACTCGTGACTACTAAGAAGGGTAAGAAGAATCAGAAAGCTCAGATCAATTACGATGCTTATATGGGGCTACAAGAGCCTTGGAAGCATATCGCTCTTCTAAATGCAGAAGAATATGCTATCATCCAGAATGAAAGTCGCGCTTCTGCAGGCTTGGCTCCGGATGAAAGATTGTCTAACCCTTCGATCCTTGGAGAAGGAACAGACTGGCAGGACGCGATTTTTCAGCGTTCGCCAATCATGAGCCACTCTTTGAGTTTCACAAAAGGAACCGAGACTTCGCAAACTGCGATTGGTGGTTCTTACTTCCTTCAAGACGGTATAGTAGGTGGAGACAAAGGACGATTCGAACGTTACACCTTCCGTGTAAACTCAATTCAGGAGAGTGGAAAGAGATTCAGATTGGGTCAGAATGTAAACTACACATGGCTGTCTAGAAACGCGTTGGCAGAGAACAATGAGTTTGCTACTCCGGTTCTGCGCGCATTGAACATGGATCCAACGACTCCGGTGACACGCCCCGATGGCGAGTATGCTTATTCAGGATTTATCGATTCAGATATCGCGAATCCAATAAACCAGATTGCAACGACTCATGACAATTGGACTACGAATCGTCTCGTAGCCAGCGCTTTTGGAGAGTATGACATTATCGAAGGCTTGACCTTCAAGTCTACTTTCTCGATTGACCTGTCACTGGGATCTCAGAAAATCTTCTTCCCGACATACGACCTTGCTTTGTTTGAGAACGATCCAGATCGTCCTTCTTACGAGTGGAGAGAAAAGAACTCGCTCGTTCGCATCGAAAACAAGTGGGCCAATTGGCAGTGGGAGAATGTAGCGACGTACAACAAAGAATTGGAGAGCGGAGATAAGCTGACAGTGAATGCCGGTTATTCAGCGCTCTACAATCAGTTTCAAAATATTGTAGCGGTTCGAGATTCGCTAGCCAGCAATGATCCTGGTCAAGCGTTTCTCAACAACTCGCTCAATGGTGCTGAACAAGCGCCAGGCGCAAGTGGTGGATTTGGTGAATCATCATTCCTATCATCATTCCTTCGTGCTAACTACGAGTTAGGTGATCAATTCTCTTTCGCAGGTACAATTCGCCGTGATGGTTCATCTCGATTTGGTGAGAACAATCGATATGGAATCTTCCCATCGTTGAGTGCTGCGTGGAATTTGACCCAACTTCCTGTATTTGATGAGAAGCCTTGGTTGGATTTCCTCAAGTTCAGAGCTAGCTGGGGACGAAACGGAAATGCCGACGGCATTGGAAACTACGATTACACTGCGCTCGTGATCAACGGCTTGAACTATACATTAGGACCTGATCAGCAACAGACCAACGGGGCAGGTCCAGTAGTGACGTCTAATCCGGATTTGAAATGGGAGACTGTAGAGCAAACGAACATTGGAGTTGATGCTGATCTTTTCGAAGGTCGAGTGAACGTGGTTCTTGACTACTTCATCAAGCACACAAAAGACATGCTTGCCGTAGTGCCAATCCCAGGTATTGTTGGATTGAATCCATCAGCGACTAACGTGGCTTCCGCAAGAAACTCTGGAATTGAGTTGTATGCTAACTACAGAGATCACGAACATGAGATTAAGTACGACGTAGGTGGTAATATCTCATTCATTAAGAATGAAGTAACTGACCTTGGAGAAGGCGGACAGCCAATTTCTTCTGGAAACGTATTCGGAGCGGGTGATTTTGTCGCGTATTCGCAGATTGGACAGCCTATGGCTTTCTTTTACGGATATGAGACTGCTGGAATTTTCCAGACAGATGCTGAAGCAGATGCAAACTCAGCACAGCCAGATGCCCAAGCAGGAGACGTAATCTTCGTTGATCAAAATGGAGATGGCGTTCTTGACGCATCAGACAAAGTTCAAATTGGAAATCCACATCCGGATTTCACTTACGGTATGACGTTCAAAGCGGAGTACAAGATGTTTGACCTAAACATCTTTATCAACGGTTCGAAAGGAAACGACCTCTATAATGGAATCTTCCGTTACGATCTGAACACAACCAACCTTCCTGTTTCGGCGCTTGAGCGTTGGACAGGAGAAGGAAGTACGAATATTTACCCAAGAATCTCACACTCGGATCCAAACCAAAACAACCGAGTTTCTGATCGCTTTATTGAGGACGGGTCATTCTTGCGATTAAAGAATATCCAATTGGGTTACAATATGCCTCAGAGCATTTTAGACAAGGCTAAGATTCAGAAATTCAGAATCTATGTCTCAGCTCAAAACCTGTTCACATTTACAGATTACTCAGGACTAGATCCAGAAATCGGTTCACGAGGAACGTTGGAGATTGGTATCGATCGTGGATTCTATCCTTCTGCGAGAATGTTCACGACTGGTGTTAACGTTACATTTTAAGAGATGAAGAACAATTTCAAAAACATACTATGTCTTCTAGCTATTCCCCTCATGCTGGCTGCATGTAAAAAGGACTTTTTGCAGAAGAACCCAATGGTTGGCACAACAGAGGCTAACTTTTATCAAACTGCAGGCGACGCCGAGTCAGCGATCATTGCTTGCTACAACCCATTGCAGCAGGAGGTTACTCCTATTCAGGGGTCGAGCGATCTTGCTCCTCACTTCCGGTGGTACTTTGGTGATATCGTATCTGACGATTCGGACAAAGGTGGATCAGGTGACGGAGATGAGCCGCAACTTGCGCAGTTCGAGAAATTTCAAGGTGTAGCATCAAGTAAGCTAGTGGCAGGGGAGTGGCAAGCCGCGTACCGAGCGATAGCCTATTGCAACATCGCATTGGAGAAAATTCCAGGTATCGAAATGGATGAGGACATCAAGGCACGATACCTTGCTGAGGCTCTTTTCATTCGAGCATACTCGTACCAGACTTTGGTGACAATGTTTGGTGGTGTTCCATTGGTATTGGAATCACTCGCACCATCTGAGTATCAGCAGCCTCGCGCAACCGCAGATGAGGTATGGGCTCAAATAGAATCGGATTACATCGAAGCGATGGCAGATCTCCCGCAGCGGAGTGAAATAGGTCTTGGTGATATGGGTCGAGCGACCTATGGCGCTGCTGCAGGAATGCTTACAAAGGCTTATCTCTTCCAAGGGAAGTATGGCGAAGCGCAAACTACTGCAGAGTTAGTGATCAACTCAGGAGAGTATTTCCTAGATCCTAATTATGCGTCAGTGTTCACTTTGGCTGGTGAGAATGGGCCGGGGTCTATTTTCGAAATTCAATACATGAATGCATCCGGTGGAAACTGGGGAAACCAGCTAGAGGGAACATTCTCTAACATTTGGCAGCGTGCACGTGGATCTTTCAACGGATATGGATTCAATCTTCCAACGCAGGATCTGGTTGACGAGTACGAAAACAGCGATCCACGCTTTGCAGCAACGATTTTTAGCGAAGGTGATCAGATGGGTGATCGAGGAACATTTACTTTAGACGCAACAGGGTTTCCACACCTTTACTACTCAAGGAAGTATTTTAACAACGCATCTGAGTCTGCTCCGTTTGGAGATGAAGCTCCTAATGGTGCATCAAACGATAGGGTACTACGTTATGCAGATGTGCTATTAATGCACGCAGAGGCGGCTTACCATAACGGTGCTGAGGAAGCGGCAAGAATTTCACTGAATGAAGTGAGAGAACGTGCACGAGATGGAAATGATACTATCCTTCCGGATGTATCGACTTCGGGCAATGATTTGTTAGATGCTATATACCACGAAAGAAGAGTGGAGCTAGCGCTAGAAGGTCATCGATTCTTTGACATCGTTCGCCAAGGAAGAGCAGCTGAGGTGATGAATGCACAAGGCTTAAATTACGTTGATGGAGTTCACGGACTTTTCCCAATTCCACAAATTGAAATCACATTGTCTGGTGGCTTGATTACTCAAAACCCAGGATACTAATATTAGGGAGCATGAAAGCAACAAAATTCATTTTGCTAGCAGCAATTGCGGGAATGGCGATTCATTCTTGCAAGCCTTTTACCGAAGAAGGCATAGATCTTCCGAATCCACCATCGGCTTCTTTTAGCTGGAATTTTGTGGATGGAGATGATAACAAAGTGGTATTTGAAAGCACGGCGTCAGATGGTTTTATCCATTTCTGGGATTTTGGAAATGGTCAGACCTCTAACGCGTTGTCAGACACAATCTTTTATCCTCAGGCTGGGGCTTATGACGTAGTGTATTCTATCTCTAATGCCGGAGGCATGGGAACTGCGGAACAGACTGTGAATATTGCTCAGACTGTTGAACTTCCTTGTGATGGAACGTTAGAACTTCTTACCGGTTGTGACAACCAGAAGTCTTGGGTATTTGCTCAGGATGAAGCAGCAATTGGTGTGGGTCCAGACCCGTATTCAATCAGTTGGTATGCGTCACCAGCATCGGGTCTTGTGCCTGAGCAGTATGACGATGTATATCAGTTTACTGAGGAGGGTGCGTTTGTTTACGACAATGCTGGTGGAACAATCAATCCGTGGGAGGGCTATGTGTCTCAACCTCTTGAAGTGCCGGAATTGACTTACCAATTGCTCCCAGGAACAGGAACAAGTGGGGAAGATCAAATTATACTTCCAGCATGCTGGTTTATGGGGACTTGGGATTCGGGTCCAGTATACGATATTGTCGAATTGACCGAAACTAGATTGGTTATTCATGGAGCGATCCAAGATGGAAATTGTCAGATTGCAGAAGGATATTTCACGTTTATTTTCGACGCCCAATAGAATTTAGAATATGAAGGCAGCAAGATTAGCAGTAGGATTGATGTTGATAGGAGTTGTGGTTGGATGCACACAGTGTAAACCAGCGGTGACGGAGCCGCATGTGCCGGAGATTCGTTTTGCAAGTGACAAGACGGCTTTTGAATCAGAATCGAATGCGATTTTTGAGTTTGAGGTTAAGTTAGATGCAGCTACGGAAAAGACAGTAACTGTTAATTATGATACTGAAGATATCAGTGCCATTTCAGGAGAAGATTATACCTCTGTTGACGGCACGTTGACTTTCGCTCCGGGCGAGACTTCAAAGACCATCGAAGTCGAGATTGTGGTTGATGAATTTCTTGAAGGAAATGATCAATTTAAAGTGAAGCTTTCAACGCCAATAAACAGCTATTTGAAAGGCAATATTCAAGAAGCGATAGGAACGATTAACAACGACGATTCTAACTTGGATATAGGAGACAACGGATATACTTCAGCTGACTCGTATGCGGGCATGAGTTTGGTTTGGTCGGATGAATTTGATCAGCCAGAGATTGAATTAAGCAATTGGACCTATGATCTCGGTGGTGGGGGTTGGGGTAATCAAGAACTTCAGACGTATACATCGAACAGCGAAAACTCGTACATCCAAGATGGAAAGCTGGTCATTATGGCTCTTGACGATGGAGGGCAGTACACTTCTGCTAGACTCAAGTCCGTGGACCTTCAGGAATATCAATTTGGACGTATCGACGTGCGAGCTAAGCTTCCAGTCGATCAAGGTTTATGGCCAGCAATTTGGGCTCTTGGAGCTAATTATCCTGAAATTGGTTGGCCAGCATGCGGCGAGATCGATATCATGGAGCTAGTCGGATCCAATCCGAGACGCATTCATGGTACGATTCATTGGGGAAATAATTTCCAACAGCACCAGTCCGATGGACAAGGCGTTTCGATTGATTTCCCAGACACATTTGCCGATGAGTATCATGTTTTCTCGTTAGAGTGGCAGAATAATTCAATCAAATGGTTGCTGGATGATATGGAGTATCACAGCATTGACAATACGACGACTTATGGACAGAACTATCCATTCAACGAGCCGTTTTTCTTCATCTTAAATGTAGCAGTTGGTGGACAATGGCCAGGAGATCCAGACGATACTACAACCTTTCCGGAGTTTATGGCAGTGGATTACATCCGTGTATTCCAATAAGTAGATTTAGATGAATCTAATCGCAAGAAAGGGGAGCTGAAGCTCCCCTTTTTTTTGCTCAATTTTTTTGAGGTAGTTTCTTTGATCGATCGGTGTTGCTGTTTTCATGATGTGAAAATCTCATGCTCTTATTAATCTCAATCACGGATGTTCGGATTGGCGTGCTCCTATGAATAGAGATTTCGAAGATGTGCATCATTGAACATTTGAGTTAGAAGGGAATTTCAAAATTCGCCATAGCATGACCCATAAGCTTACGAGCTAACATAGCAACGAAGTGCGGGGCTAAAGGAGCTTTATTAACTCCGAATAAAAATCGAATGTGTTTTTCGAAAATCTACTTCCGAACGAAGCGGCTTACCTCAGTGTTGTCTTTTCCCAGAATAAGCAAGATGTAACTTCCTGGCATCAAATCACTAACAGCGATCGTGTTGTTAGCTTCAAGGCTTCCTGCATCAACCATTCTGCCTTGGACGTCGAAAATCTGATAGTTTGAACCGTTCTGAATTCCAATCACGTTGATTAAGTCAACCGCGGGATTTGGGTAGACCGAAGTCTGCAATTTGTTCTCACCAATACTAACTACAGGAGCTGGACCAAACTCCACGTCGTCGAAGTAATACGTCTCCGCACCTGCAGTAGCACCGTCAGTTCCGAAGTTGAAAAAGATCGAAGCCATGCTGTATATCCAACCGTTATCAAGCCCAAACGACAGTGCGGCTGTTCCTTCAGCCTCATTAGTGAAGTCAAATTCCAAAACTTGCCATCCGCTGGCTAGAGTGGTCATCGCTTCTGTCTCGCACGTATGCGTTGGGTCGGTCGCGTCCTCAACTTTCAGGCGGATTGGTGTGCCTGCAGCAGGAGACCAAACACGAACGTTCATTTTGCTATCGGCAAGTGTGAGGGGAATGTTTGTAGCGAAGCCTAATGGCGTGCTTATTGTTGTTCCTGCCCACAGTTCGGCAGCATCACTTTTCACAACCATGCAGGCCGTGTTCGCAACATCCTCAGGATCTTCAACAATGGTATGAACGTTGCCTCCAAAGTCGGTCATTGCGTAGTTGATCTCGTCACCTTCGAAGGTTACTGGCAGGTCGATTTGAAGCAAACCAGAACCTTCACCTTCTCCTTGTGTCACGTCATCAAAAAGGAATGTTGAAGTTGCGCTGCCGTCGCCGACGTTGCCAAAGTCAAACATGAATACTACATCGCTGAAGATATTTGGCTGACCGGTGAAATCCCATGTAAGTGTTTCCCAAGTACCAGAAACTGTTGTAAGGGCATCAACTTCATAATTGCCACCACCTTCAAGCTTAAATTTCACAACGGTTCCGATTGGAGCCATTGTAAATACTTTCATTGACATTTGAGTCTCATTAGTGAAGTCAAGATTTTGATCCAACGTCACTTTACTACCAGACCAAATAGTTCCGCCATCTCTAACGATTTGAGCGACCATTCCTGAAGAGTTTTCAGCGTCCACCTGAGGGTTAGCAATAACAGTCGCGGTTCCTCCATCAAAATCAACGAAATCCTCAGTTACAGGTGCAGTTTCGAAATCGAAAGGCAGAGACTGAGCTGATAGAAAGACAGAACATAATAAAAGAGTGATTGTGCTTAGAGTTTTCATAAAGACAAGAACGCATAAAAACCTGAGATTTAAGTTGAATTTTAGATAAAAGTGTACAAAGCACACTTATTAGGAAGTAGCTTCCACTTTTTACCAGTTGATCACATTTTCCACGATTCTATTATACCGTTAGTTGAATCGCCAGGCTATTGCGCGATTGATCTTGTTTCCCGTGCTCATTTCCACAACGCGAATGTCTGTAGCTCCAGCATCTGAAATCGCACGTTTAATCATAGAGAGATGCTCTTTTCTCGAGACCAAAGAAGTAAACCAATGAATTTGATCTTTGAACTTAATGCTCTCTTTAGCCATTTTAGTAAGGAACTCCACCTCACCTCCGGGCGTCCACAACTCGTTGGACTGACCTCCAAAGTTGAGCTTAGCTTTTTTCTTGATGCCTAAGTTTTTAGTCTTCCGACGACTTTCCTTTTGTGCTTCTTCAGCGCTTTTGTAGAATGGCGGGTTGCAAACGACGACGTCGAATTTATCGTCAATCTTGACCATCTTTTCAAAGATCACCCTAGAATCCGATTGACGTCTTATTTCGATAGAACTCAATTCTGGATTTTGCTCAACGAGACTTTTGGCATGCTCCACAGCGTCTTTTTCAATCTCGCTGCCGACACATTTCCATTTGAAATGACAAGTGCCGAGAATGGGATAGATCAAGTTGGCTCCGGTGCCAACATCTAACATTTTGACATTGGTTTTGTCGATTAGATCAGCGACGTAGAGTAAATAATCCAATCGTCCTGGAATAGGAGGGCATAGACACCCTTCAGGAATACTCCATTTTATGTTATAGCCGGCTTTAAGCAAAGCTTGATTTAATGCCATGACCGCATTCGGATCGGCAAATCGAATCGTATGCGTGCCGTGCTTGTTCACAAACATATAGTCCTTTAAAGCCTCGTTGTGAGTGCTCAGAAAGTCAAAGTCATAGTCTCTGGAGAAAGGGTTTTTTGGATGCACTTTAGGAGGGTTTACGAGTTTTTTCGGCGTAACATATGTAGGTAAAGTTCTTCGACTTTTTCACGCGCCCAGGGCGTTTTTCTTAAAAACTTAAGACTGGATTTAATCGTCGGATTGTTCTGGAAACAGCGAATATTAATCCGTATGCCAAGCTCCTTCCATTCGTAGTGCTCGACGAGTTCTTCCATAATCTCGGCGAGTTTTATGCCGTGCAGCGGATTATTGGGCTGAGTTTGCTTTTCCTTTGGCATCAGGCTAGCAGACTTATTCTGACTTTCTTCTTCTTCAGTCGGGAATTGTTGAGCTTCTCTATTAAGAGCGTTGCTTTTTTTTTCGGAACGGACACGTAGCTGCAATCTTGTTTGAGCTCAATCATGCCGAGTTCATTCCTTTCGAGGTTTCCTTGCTTGAAGAATAGCCCGGCGATATCGCCTTTCGAGATCTTATCTTTTCTTCCTCCGGAAATGAACAATGTGATCCACGAGCTTTGTAGGTCTTCATTTTTCGGTTCTATCTGAATATTGTCAGATTTCACGAACACGGGTAAATTCTCATTTTTCGAGCGTATAACGTACGCTGTACCTTCACTCTTCATTCTAGCAGTTCGACCATTTCGATGTATGAATTCATCGGGGCGAGGTGGTAGCTCATAGTGGATGATGAAGTCCAGCTCTGGGACGTCGATCCCACGTGCTGCTAAGTCAGTAGCTACTAATATTCTATTAGTTCCATTGCGAAATTTGATCAGCGAACGTTCCCGATCAATTTGTTCGAGTCCGCCATAAAAACAGACATGAGAAATTTTCTCATGTTTGAGTGCCGAAGTCACCTCCTTAATGCTGTCTTTGAGATTACAAAAAATGATTCCGTTCTGCTTTCCAATGTGCCTTAGTAATTGAATGAGCGTTTCAATCTTATTGGGGATGGGAGATACGACAGTTTTGATCTCGAGATTGATCTCCGATTTTTTGAGAAAGCTTAAGCGAGCCGGATTTCGAAGTCCTACAAACCCCGGGATTTCTACTTTCTCAGTTGCTGAGGTGAGAATCTTCTTTTTCACTCGTAGAGACATTAGGATCTCCTTCATTTCTTCAGCAAATCCTACTTCTAACGATTTATCAAACTCGTCAAGAACCAATGTCTTAATGGTGTAGACCTGCAGGGTTTCATTCCTCATGTGATCTGCAACACGACCTGGAGTCCCAATTAAGATTGACGGTGGGTGGCTAATTTCTTGCCGATCTTTGTAGCCCGAACGGCCGCCATAAACGGCATTGGCTTTATAGCCACTTCCCATTTCCCGAATGACTTGTTCGATCTGAATCGCAAGCTCACGCGACGGGACCAGAATCAAGGTTTGAACGCCCTGGATGTCGGGATCGAGGTTTTCGATGATTGGAAGCAGAAATGCGAGTGTTTTACCCGTTCCCGTAGGGGAGAGGAGGATTACTTCGGAATTCTCAGAAATCGCTTTGTATGCGCTTTCTTGCATAGGATTTAAAGCCTCAATTCCAAGCTTATTCAGAATCGCCTTTATATCCTTGTGTTTTGCTGCCATTCGGCAAATGTAGTGAGTAGTAGTTGGTCAAATAGTTATGAATCAACTGGGTTTTAATGTTGATTTGGTGATGTATGATTGGAGATGAATTTCGAAGTTAAGCGCTTCGTAAATTCTATTAGAATTCTGCAACTTTTCAGACCTTTTACCCGTAGAATAGCTCTTGACTAAACTATGCGTGAATATTTCGTGGTATCCTCGAAGCACGCTAACTTTGTGATTAGAGCTTAATTGTGATTAGAGCTTAATAATGAATTATTTACGATGAAACATCTGATTCAATCGACAATCATTCTTCTGGGATTTGCGCTTATGACTTTACAAGGCTTGACTCAGTCGTTAAATAGTATGAGTTATCAGGCGGTGATCCGAGACACGAATAACGAACTGGTTGAAAACCAGATGATCGGAATTCGCATCAGCATCATCCAAGGCACTCCCGACGGACTTGCGGTTTATGTGGAAACGCACAATGTGCCGTCAAACACTAACGGACTGATTAGTCTTGCTATCGGAAACGGTATTGTTATTTCTGGGGATATGGACACCATCCCTTGGGGTGATGATACGTTCTTTATAAAAACAGAGACCGATCCAAACGGTGGAGTTACATACACCATCACGGGCACGAACCAATTGTTGACTGTTCCTTATGCGATGCATGCGAAGACGGCAACAAGTTTGACGGAGCCTGTTGAAGAAACTGATCCAGCTTTCAACAGCTCGGTGGCTTCGGGTATTGACGCTGCTGATATTGCAAACTGGGACGGAAAGCTTGATGCTGAGGTTGATCCTGCTTTTACGGCTTCACCAGCTTCGGGAATCGTTTCTGGAGATATAACCAATTGGGATGCTAAACTGGATTCAGAAGTGGACCCAACGTTTCAATCTTCTGATGCAGCAGGTATCGACGCGGCTGACATCGCCAACTGGGATGAAAAAGTCGACGTCGAAGTTGACCCAACATTTCAAAGCTCACCGGCCTCAAACATAGTTGAGGGCGATATTGAAA
>Ga0206679_10001145_pt1 | contig 22040 bp, 13 predicted proteins | sample M110012015metaG_FD_155464 | JGI IMG/M metagenome (GOLD analysis project Ga0206679, IMG submission 155464) | Ammonia-oxidizing marine archaeal communities from Monterey Bay, California, United States - M1 100m 12015 | ecosystem: Environmental > Aquatic > Marine > Intertidal zone | place: USA... | reverse complement strand
AGTTATATTTTCTACAACAACGCAATTATTTGCATCTGTTACATTTACATTATATATTCCTGCAGATAAACTGGATACATCTTGTGTAGTAGAGTTATTTGACCAAGAATATTGGTAAGGAGATAGTCCACCAGAAACACTTATATCAATACTAGCATCTGTTCCGGCATTGCAAGTTGTATTAGTTTGAGTGTAAATAATAGCGGGAGCAATAGGCTCGGTAAGCGTAATACTCAGGGTGTTTGTACATAAATTTGCATCTGTAACAGTTAAAATATAAGTTCCTGCAGAAAGACTATTTATGTCTTCTGTATTTTGCCCACTATTCCAATTATAAATAAAAGGAGAAACTCCCCCAGTTGTTGTAATATCAATATTTCCATCTGTAGCCCCACAAGTGCTCACATTATTTTGTGTAGAAGTGATAGTTATTTCAGAGGGTTCTGTTATAGAAATAGAATTATTAAAGGTACATCCGTTATTATCTGTAACCGTATAATTATAAGTTCCTACTGCAAGAGCTGCGGGGTTGTTTACTCCCCAATCTTGGGTATAGATTGGAATTCCTCCAGAAATAGAAAGAGATACATTTCCGTCTGATAAACCATAACAACTTACGTCATTTACTATTTCGATAGCCGAAATAGGAGATGGTGCAGTAAGTATAACCGAATTTGTATAAGTACAATTGTTAGAATCTGTAATTGTATAAGGATAGGTTCCGGTAGGAAGTATATTTGGTGTTGTGTAAGTAGCAATTCCTCCTGTTAGTATCTGAGACAATCCTGCGGTACTTATAGTATAATCTGTAATGCCACCTGAAATATTTAAACTAATACTACCATCAGAACCCCCATCACAACTTATATTGTTCTGACTTGCAAGTACTGAAATTGCAGTTGGTTCAGTAATAGAAAAGAACCCTGAATTAATACATCCATTATTATCCATTACATCTACCGAATACATTCCTGCAGATAATCCGTAAATACTATCAGTTGTTTGTCCAGACGACCAAGAGTATGTTGCATTTACAGAAGCAGCTGTTACCACAATAGAATAATCTTCTGTAGATCCAAACCAAGGTTCTGTCCATAAAGGACTCCAAACTCCAACATCACAAGGTCCAATTAAAGAAACATCTTGGGTGCTAATATATTGTGAAACAACTCTCATTCTGGTAGCTCCTGCAATTCCAGAATAAGGAACCGTTATAGGGATAGAGGCTGTAGAACCTACTCCATAAGGAACTGAACCAACTTCTTCTCCTGGATCGTTAAAATCTCCATCAATATTCCAATCTATAAAAACTTTTCCACCAGAAGAATAATTTAAACTCCCACAATCGCCTAAAATTACATCAATTGTGTAAGATTGACCTTCAGTAATATCTGCATACATACTTGCAGTATAATCTTCATACTGATCGCAAATACCAGATGTATTGTTGTCTATATTATAATTATCTCCTAAAAGTTTTACTTCCTCAATATTAGAATAAGTATTTGCTCCAGGATTAGAGTTGCAATATGTTAATGTTGATACTGTTCCGGCAGGAGTGGAACTTCCTTGGATTTTCACTACTGCAGTTCCATCATTAACTCCATTACAAGATGCGTTGCTTGTAATTACATTTATAGTAAAGGTATTAGGTTCGTAAATAATAATGCTATCTGTAAAAAAGCAGTTGTTTGCATCAGTAACAGTATAACTGTAACTTCCTGCCGCTAGAGCATTTGGATTAAATGTTCCCCAATCTTCTATAAAAGGTGATGTACCCGAATTAATGTTTAAAATTGCTGTTCCATCTGTAAATCCGTTGCAAGTAGCATTTGTAGTTGTTGCGGTTACAAAAGGAGAGGGGTCTACTATAATATTTTGTGAAGATGTATTAGAACAACCATTTAGGTCGGTATAATTATATATAATAGTATTATTTCCAACATTTAATGCAGAAGGAGTGAAGGTAGTACTGATGCTCCCGTTTACGGTATAACTTCCTCCACTAGGACTCGCAGTGTTTAAAGTTATTGCTGCAGCATTTTCACATAAATTAGAATAAGGAGGTAAAATAATTATTGGAGATGGATTTATATTTATAGATAAATAGGATGTATCGTTTGGACAGGAAGAAGGATTTCCTATAATAACATAAGCATACGTTCCTGCAGTAGTTGTACTAGGGTTGAAAGAATTTGAAACTGTATTCCATGATGCATCATACCAAGTTCCTCCATTGTTTGGAGTTCCTAATAATTGACTTTTCATATTAAAAGATGGATCAGAGTCGCATACTGATATTATATTATCATCTCCTGCGTCACCTCCTATAATACAACAATTTGTTGTTGCATTTCCACCAGTTTGAGAAAAGTTAATGTTACAAGTATTCTGAGAGTAATTTGTAATTAAAAGGACATAATAATCTCCTGTTTGTGCTCCATTTATTTGGCAAGTTTCAATGCCAGATCCAGAGTAACTACAATCTTCAATGTTTCCGGTAGTTAAGTTGTTACACATGGTGTTAGGGTTGGTAAATGGTCCCCAGCAAATAAAGTCAATATCGTTATATGGAGTAGAAGACATTGTAATTGTCATGTTACCAGGATTATCAATTTCACAATAATAGAATGCTGGTGCTGGTTGTGACCACAAACATCCATAATTAGCTCCAGCTGGAGCGGAACCAGATGTTGAAGCAGGAAAAGTATAAGAACTTCCTGTACAAAAGGGTAGAGCGGTATTACAAGTAGCTGATTGTGCAAAACTAGTATTTGCACAAAAAACAAATAATAATATACCGAGTATCTTTTTCATTTTATCTTATTAGTAGGAAGTGTCCTTGATAAACTCTTTCTTTTCCGTGTAAATCTACAATGTAAACTGCATAGGCGTATTTACCTGAAATAGCATATTCTTCTCCATCATCTACATATCCATCCCATCCAATATTTATATCATCTGTAAAGAATATTTCTTGACCTTGCCTGCTATAAATATAGAATTGGTATTCTGCAATTCCATCTACATAAGGTTTAAAAACATCATTTATTTGGTCTCTATTAGGTGTAAATGCATTAGGGATGTAGAAGATAAATGCTTTGTCAATTACAATTTTCTGTATTTCTGTACTGTAGCATCCTTTGTTTGACTCCACATATAATTCTACAAAATAAGTTCCGCTATCCAAATCAGAGTATCGGTGTGTAATTTCACCAAAATTGGTAGGAGAAGTGCTGTTATCATCAAAGTCCCAAGTCCCAAAAGTATGGTCGGTAGAATTGTCTATAAAATGAATTACAGGATTAGTAACATCTGCAGGTTGAGGATATGCTCCGAAATCAGCAACAGGCATTGGGTTTACAATAACATCAGCTGTTCCGTTAATGTTTTTACCAATACACCCTTTACTATCTACAATGTTAGTTACAGTGTACGTTCCCGCTTCATTTGTAGAAATAATATGTTGATATCCTACATTTGAAATTATTTTATCTGAAATACCAACAGTATATTCAAAATTAAAAGTAGGAGTTCCGTTTGAAGTATTAAAGATAACATCTACTGTAGTTCCGTCATCACAAATTTCTCCACCACCTGAAACAGTAACTTCTGGTAATTGATTTACTGTAATTGTTACTGCATCTGTAAAGTTGTTAGAACAGTTATTAGCATCCGTAATATTAGTAAAAGTATATACTGAAGTAACAGCAGGACTAACTGATATAGAGTCGGTAGGGTTGCTAAGTGGGAATGGAGTTGCTAATGGCCCATTTATATTGTATGATAAAGTCCAAGGAGATAATCCTGCACTAAAGTCAAAATAAATTTGTGTTATATCTTCATTACAAATTTCAGTAGTTCCCGTTACATCTACAACCGGGAGTTCGTTTACAATTAAAGTTTTACTATCATTTAATGATTGTATACATCCGTTAGCATCTGTTACAGAAGTAAGGGTGTAAGTAGTAGTAGTTGGTGGAGAAACAGAATACGGATTTCCTCCAATTAATCCTGTTGCATCTACATTCAGGGTATTGTTAGCACTACCTTCTAATATATTTAAATTAAAAGGAGCTAATCCTGAAAGAACAGGGAAAGAAAGTTCTGAGTTGTCTCCAAAACAAATAGGATTGTTTCCACTAATGGTTAAATCTAAATCAGGTAATGCTCTCACCAAAATATCTTCAGTAGTAATAATGTTTCCAATACAACCTTCAACATCAACAATGTTTATAATAGCATACGTATTATTTCCTACAGAAGGGTCTGGTGATAATATCGAACTTTGTGTTCCTAAAGAATTAAAAGTAAGTGATGGCACTTGAATTGTTCCATTTTCAGTATAGTTTACTGTAAGCGGAGGAGTACCTGCTAAGAAATCAAATTCTAAAATAGCAGCATCTTTATAACATATTACCGGAGTAGTAGTTGTGAAAGTTGCGGAAGGATTTGGATTGTAAACAATCTGAATGTCATTAGGAATATTTGGAGCGGCTTCATTATTTACATCAATAATACTTACAATACTAAAAGTGTTTATTCCGAAACTTAAACTTGCATTTGGTATTACTACAGAAGTAATACCTGTAGAGTTTAATACTTCAATAAATGGAGTTCCGTTAATAGTATAATCTACAGTAACCGGAACTACACCTTGAGTCATATCAAACTCTATTGTTGCTACATCTCCTTCACAAATTTCCGGAGTTAGGGTTGTAAACGGATTGATAATCGGATAAGGTATTACTCCAACAGGAGCAGTTCCTGCAAAAGTAGTAGTACATCCGTTTCCGTCCGTAATTAAACTGATAGAGTAAGTTGTAGTTGGTATAACATTTGGCATCATGTTAGTGGATCCGCTCATACCCGCTGCAATAAATATGCTACCTGTATTTGATGGAGTGTCATCATCTAAAATATCAATAGTAAAAGGCGCTGTTCCTATTGCCATTGTCACATCAATTCCTATGTTATATCCTTGTGTCGTGGATGGTGCAGATGAAGTAAAAGAAGCAACTACTGGCTCCGGATTTATTGTTAAATCAACATTAATAGTCTGATTACTACATGGAGGTATTCCGTTTACTTGATAGGTAAAAGTTGTTGTTCCTACCCCATAAGTATTTGGGTTAATATTAGTTGGTACGGGAATACCACTTTCGTACCATGTCCCTGGGTCAGGAGATCCATTTAGAAGGTTGTCTAAATCATATAAGTTTCCAGCTCCGTAATTATTAATACAGATGCTTTCAGGATTTGCAGTTCCTACATTTGGAGCTGTAATTACGGTTACCGGAACAATAGTTTGTGCATCCGGACATGCTGCAGAAGCAACTACATAAGTGTAGTTTCCTCCTGAGATAGATGTATTGTAGTTAAATGAAGATCCTGGAGGCTGTTGAAATCCACCAGCGTCTAACCAGTAACCTGTTAGGTCTTGTCCTACAATTTGAGCCGATAAATCGTAAATTGTTAAATCGTCCGAACATACAGATAGAGGTGAAAGTAATCCCCCCGCATTTGGAGGAGTTAATACATTTACTACCGAATTTTGACCTGAAACTGTTGCAGAACAGAAGTTATCAGAGATATTTGTAACTGTATAGGTAACAATTCCAGTTGTTGCTGGTGTTACTGTTACTGGATTTCCTGTAGCATTATCATTTCCACTTGCATCTACTATAACATTAAAAGATGGGTTTACATTGTCTGTAATGGTAATAGTGAAAGGAGCATTTCCTGTAAGTGTGAAACTTAAATCTAAACTTTCACCTAAGCAAATTTGGTTTAAAGTACTAAATACTACTGTAGGTATTTCGTTAACTACAACCGTAATATCTTCATCATCAGAAGGACAATTTGCTGTTGCAACAATTGTACTTCTTAAATTGTATGTTCCAATAGAAACCGGGTTAAAGTTGTTTGAAATACTTGTTCCTGGCACTCCGGAAGTAATATCCGTCCATACAGGTGTATTAGGAATAGGATTTATAATAAATTGTGTGTTTAAATCCAGAATTTGTCCTAAACACATATTGATGATAAATGGAGGTAATTGACCCGCATTTGGAGGGGTTTCTAGGTTTATTGTGATTGTAGAAGCGTCATCTAAACAAGGAGTATTACTAACTGTATAAGTATAGTCTCCTGCCGGAGAAGATCCTGGGTCGAACATGTAATTTAAACCTACAAATGGCATGTTAACAGGAGCCGGTCCTACTCCTGTATAAGTCCAAGTTCCACCTGCGTCAGGTGAGCTAGATAAATAAGTAGATATATCTATTATAGCATCCACAGTACAGAAGGTTACTGCCGTTAAGGGAGCTATTCCTGCATTAGGTTGCGTTGCAAAAGTTACATTCTGACTTGAATTTGTAATTGGAATTTCGCAATTGTTTGGGTCTGAAGCATCTACTAATGAAGTGATATTAAAGGTAACAGATGGTATAGCTGCTGTAATAGTAGGGCATAAGCTAATAGGACTTCCGGTAGCAATGTTATTCCCATTATTGTCAATAGTAAACATTGTAGAAGAAGAACCGTTTGCATCTACCATTTCTATAATTATGTTATAGTTTCCTACTCCTACAGTAGAAGTAAAGTTTAAATCAATACAATCCCCTTCACATGCTGGGTTTGGTGTAATAGTAGAAAAATCCCAACTTCCACCAGATCCAGTTACATTCACAATTCCTGTAGCTAAACAACCTGGGTTGTTTACATCTGTAGCGGTAACCAAATAATCTTGAGTTGTAGCTGTAGTTACAGTAGTAGATTGAGTATTTGGAGTTCCGATACCTGCAGTAGATCCATTAGAAGCTATCTCCCATGTATAAGTGTAAGGATTAGTTGTGGGGCAACTTACCGTAATTGGGCCAAAGTTTGCAGGTACAATTGTAAATCCGTTGGATGGAGGAACTGAAGATGGAACCGGCCAAAATGGTGAGGATGGAGATGTTGTTAGACCCATTGCAGAGATAATATTACCAGCTCCATTTGTTATTAAATTTCCTTGGTTATCTTCTACAAAGTAAACGCATTCATTAGAGTTAGGGCCTCCACTTAAAAAGTCTACAGAAAACTGATCCCCACTACTTACGGGAAAAGAATAAATATCTGGACCATATCCATTATTCAGGGTGTATGTTCCTTGTGTTCCTCCATTTACAAATACTTCTATTCTATTATCAATGGAGGTAGAAGTTTGAGGAACTGTTATCCATCCATTTCCACCATTATCGTATAAATAAATTTTATAATTACAAGAGTTAAAGTTTACATCAGCAGTTAAATCAGTTGCTGCAGGACATGGGTTTAAAGGATTAGGTACTACTACAGGAACAACAACTGGAGGAGCTACATCTACTGTTACAGTAGTGCTACAGCTCGTTACCCCATCAGAATAAGTTAGGGTGTAGTTGGTTAGTACAGTAGGACTTACGGTAATATTTTGGGTTGTTTGACCTCCAGGAGACCATGTAAAAGATGCTCCACCTGGTCCTGCGGGTACTATGTTTACGTTTTCTATTCCCCAAAAGTCCCAAGTTGCGGAAGTAGGACTAGGTTGAAACCATCTGAATTGAGTATTCGCACTCCATGCAGCAGCAGGAATAGGGATAGAATATTGTTCCCAATTAGTATACTGTGGAGCTAGAGGGTTTCCGTTCCCGGGAGGAATGAAATAAGCCTCATTTGTGTAGGGCATTGGGTTAGAGTTAAAAGGTGCTTGAGTAGCAGGTAAATCTGTCCATCCTGTACCTGTGTTGTATTGAAGGAAAATACCTTCCCCAGGTTGGTCAGGTCCGTCACAGCTACCACCCTGTCCTTCCATTTTGAATTCAAAAAAGATAGTTCCTCCGGCAGGCACAGGTATTGGTATAGTTCTGGCAACTCTAGGTACCATTGATCCTTGTGGGAACCATAAGAAATCACCACCTGAAGCGGTTCCTGCGCAAGAACTAGTTGTTGTAGGAGATCCGGTACAATTAGAGTTTGTGGTACCTCCTGTACTAACATTAGCCCATAAAGCTGGGTTTGCTGTTGTTGGACTTGTCCAGCTATTAAAATCATCTGAGTATATAGATGTTATGTATCCTTCACCAAGTAAATCTGCAGACTCTCCACATGTAATAAGTGGAGGAGCGTCTACACATACAACGCATTGTGAGTTTGATGTACTAAATGATGAGATTAATATAGCAAATATAGCAAGGCTTTTATAGTAGAATTTATTCATTTTCTGTAGTAATATTTGTTAATTCAAATTTAGTAAGAGTTACAAACCTTTCCTGAGTTGTATTGTGTACAAAGGCAGAGAAAATTGTAAAATCTTTATTTTCATTATTGCAATCTGAAGTTAAAATTTCGTTTGCTTCTAACTGGATAGTTTTACGGAATTCGTCAGAGTTTAGTTCTGTGTCTACTTCTGTTGAGTTGTTCCATATTTTAGTAGAGTAGTCTAAAGTTATCTTTTCATTGCTGAGGTTGGTAAATCGGAATACTAAAAGTTCTTGACTTGCAGTAGAACTGAAGTCACAAATTAGATAACTATATTCAATTTTCACTTGACTGTCTGAATAATATTCTTCCCAATTATTAGATTGAGAAAATAGGTTATTGGACAATAAAAAAGAGCAGCAAATTAAGACTGCATTAAGTAAAGTTTTTTTCATACGTTTTCGTTTCATTTTATGATAGCTACAAATATAACGAAAATAAAGTAATTCTTACCATGTGTATCTATCTGATAAGTAAGGGGTTGTAATTGGGTTAAGAAAACATAATCAGGAAATGATTAAAAATTAAGATTCTGATGGGATATCTGTAAGGTAGTTGTTTCCTAATACTTCATTCTCTTTTTGTAGTTTTGATTGAGTAAAAATAAATAATAAAAGGTTGAAAATAAATAGGTAAAACAAAATGGTGTTTTTTAGTTTCTTTTTCAGAACTAATTTTATAATTATTAATACTATCATTGTAATAATAGAACATAAGGAAATTAATACCCATGTTTTTATGGATAATGTATCGGTTATATTGTTCCACCAAATATTGTAAAACAGTTTAGGTCTTTCCCTTAGGTTTAATTTTATGTTACATTGCCGTATTCTTTCTTCAGCAATTTTAAGAGAGGGGTTTAGTGTTAAAGATTTTCTGAAATTCCCCTTACTTTTTGAGAATTTCTGTAATTGAAAGTAGCAAATCCCTAGGTTGTAGTAAAGTTCTCCACTTTCTATTTTCTGATCTAATATTGTTTGATATACTTCAATTGCTTGCTCAAAGTTATTTTCTTGGTATAAAGAATCTGCAGATATAAATAGTTTTTCTGTTGCAAATAGATTTACAGACAATAGAGTTATAAGTAGGAAAATTAATTTTCTCATCATTTCTTTTTTATATTTCCCTCTACTTCAATTATAATTTCTTTTGCTTTTTCTAGTGTCTCTTCCATTTGCTGGTTCTTATTGTTTTCTGGTGCGTATCTTGCAAATTCGCAAATGTTTAAGAGTTCTATAAACCTATTTTTTAAACTATTTTCTATATTGTTCTTTTTAAAATAGTATTCAACAGTTTCTTTCGATAATTCCGACTGTGAAATACTAAATTTATCGGAAAAATAACCCCATAATGATTTTTCAGTTTCTTCAAAAAACATGTCAAAATCACCGTTATTTATGCGTATCCTAGCGTTTTTTAGTCGTTTTATGGCAATTTTTGTTGATTTTCTTCTTTTAAATTCTTTTGTATTTATGGTTCTTTTACTTAAAAAGTAAAATACTAAAATCCATAAAAGTATAGAGGATAAAACAGTCCAAAAAATGATTTTGTACCACTTTTTCATTGCTTTCCTGAAAGTGATAGATGTAAAACCAGAGTATTGTAATAATTCCAACTTTTGCATTGATATGGAATTGTGTGATGTAGGTGAATATTCTTTCCCTTGTTTTACTTCAATATTATAGGACTTACTGTTAATTGTAATGTATTTTTCAGTTTTTGGATTAAAGTAGTTGAATGATATTTTTGGGATAATAAAGTTACCTTTTTCTCTTGGAATTAAAATATATTCAAAAGTCTTTTTTCCCCCTGTACTGTGATTCCCAGTGTAAGTTTTGTCTGTAATTATCGGATCAAAAACTTCAAAAGAGTTAGGAAATTTAATGTTAAAGGGTTCCAACATGTTTATATTTCCTTCTCCTCTAAACGTAACTTTATAGCTTATCGCTTCTGATGTTTTAAGGTTTGTTCTATCTATTTCGTTTTTAATTTTGAAATTTTCACTTACTATTCCGTAAAAGTTTTTAGGTTTAGGTTCGGGTAGCTCTCTAACTTTTATTTCTTTTGTAGAGGTTTTAATGTTTTGTGTTGTTAAAACTGTTTCATACTGATTTCCAAAAAAAGGATGTTTTGAAATTAATCTTCCTCTTTTTTGTACTCCAACTTCCATATTTGTAGCCGGAATAGTAAGTGTTCCTGCTTTTTGAGTAGTTAAAACCGAATGACGAAACTTTATAAGAGTGTAGTTTATCCCGTCAATAACTTTTTGTTTTCTTTTATTGGTGTTTATTTTTATTTCGTCTTCCCAAAAACCATCATAACTAATTGGAGAGATATTTGTATTTTGTATATTTATTCCTTTTTTAATGTAAATTTCGGATATTGCCGAAAGTTGTTCTCCTACAAACATTTCAGATTTATTAGTTCTTAAATTGATGAAAATTTCTGATTTATCTATATTTTTTACATTATTTTCTTTCTGATTTTTTTCTTCTTTTTTTAAGATTTTTTTTACTTCATTACAGTTGTTTTTATTAAAGCAATTTGCAACTATTTCGCAATCGATATCTATAAAATTATTCAGAATACATCTTTGGCTTTCATTGCCATTATCACTCGATTTTACAATAGTAAATGCAACTTTTTTCCCGTCAATATTTTTGTAATAAGTGGATGAAGAGCTAGAGTAACTTACTTGAGAGAAAGAAAATATACTGAAGGAAAATAAGAAAGATGTTAAAATATATTTCACTTTACCAGTCTTTTAATGATTTTCCTTTTCCTACTACTTTTTTCTTTTGCATGTCTTCCTGTACTTCTTTTTCTTCTCTCTCTAAAGCATTTAAGATTTGTTCAATCTCTTCTTTGCTTAGTTCCTCTTTAGGTTTTGATGGTTGTTCTTGTTTTTGATCCTCTTGTTCTTTTTCCTCTTTTTCTTCAGGTTTTTTCTTTTGTTCTTGTTTTTGTTGTATGGATTGAGCTAATGCAAGATTGTGTTTTGTCTGTTTGTTTTTGGGTTCTATTCTTAAAGACTGTTTATAGGATTCTATACTTTCTTTAATTTTACCAGATAGTAATTGAGAATTTCCTTTGTTATATAAACTTTCAGCTTTTTCTTTTTTATTATTAGTCAAATCTGTAGAATTGTTATAAAATTGTTCTGCTTCTTCTAATTTTTTTAATCCTAATGAATCTTGATTCTGAACTAATGGAATAGCTTGTTTAAAAAGAGAGTGTCCTGTATTTAAATTTCCTTTATAATAACTATTGTCTTTTTCTAATGATTGCTTGTAGTAGTATTCTGCATTTTCATATTCTTCATTCTGATAATGTTCATTTCCTTTATTTAATAATTCAATTTTATTCTGAGCGAAGGCACAAATACAATTAAGAGTTAAAATTATGATCAATACTTTTTTCATTATGAAATGATATTTTTTAAAGGATTGTTTTTTCGTTCTGTAATGCAAATATCTAAAAGAAAAAAGAATAAGGAGATATATAAGAACAAAGGAAATCTATCTGTGTAATCGGTAAATATTAAGCTATTTATTTCTTTCTTTTCTATTTTGTTTATTTCATTGAAAAGAGTTTTTAGTCCTATTTCACTATTATTTGCATTAATATTTATTCCGTTAGCCGAATTAGCTAGTTCTGATAAAAAGGAGAAATTTGGTTTAGTTACAATAGTATTTCCTTCTCTATCTTTTTTAAATCCTCTTTTATTTAAAAAAGGAATAGGTCCCCCGTTTTCTTCTCCCACAGCCAGGGTATGAATAAATACTCCTTTTTCAACTGCTTTTTGTGCTTCTATTAATGCTCCATCCTCATGGTCTTCTCCATCAGTTATTATAATTACAGATTTATTAAATTCGTTTTCGAAATTAAAAGATTGAACACTTTTTTGGATTGCTTTTGAAAGGTTAGTTCCTTGCGTTTTTATGCTTTTTGTATTTACGGTAGATAAAAACATTTTGGCTGCAGAATAATCTGAAGTAATAGGAAGTTGAGTGTAGGCTTCACCTGCGAAAATTACTAATCCAATTTTATCTCCTTCTAACTGGTCTATTAAGTCAGATATAGCTTGTTTTGACCTAGATAATCTGTTAGGTTTTATATCCTGACATAACATAGAATTAGATAAGTCGAGTGCGATAACCATCTCAATTCCTTCTCGTTTTACTTCTTCTAATTTTGTTCCTACTTTAGGATTGCTTAGTCCAATAATCAAGAATAAAATTCCTAAAAACTGAATCAAATATTTTATTTTTTCTCTTTTTTCAGATTTATTTCTTCTTAAGTCCCCATCTAACTTTTGGCTAGCAAATTTTAATCTATTCTTTTTTTGCCAATTTCTAAACTGAAAAAATAATATTGCTATTATAGGTAATAACATCAGTAGGTATAAAAATTCTATTTGAGCAAATTTTATCATCTAGCTTGTTTTTCTGAAATAACTTATTTGCAATAAGAAAGATAATAAAAATAAAGATAATGCAATGCAAGAAAATAAATAAAACTCCTCATTTTTTGTATTAAATTTAATGCTTTCCAATTCTGAAGTTTCTAATTCATCTATTTTGTTGTAGATACCTTTTAAACTTTTATTGTCGGTTGCTCTAAAATATTTTCCTCCTGTTTTCTTTGCAATTTCTATTAGGGTTTCTTCATCAATTTTCACTTCTACAAAATCGTACACATACCTTCCATTAAAATCGATAGCTACTGGAGATTTAGCCATTCCTTTTGTGCCTACTCCAATTGTATATACCCTTATATTTACAGAGTCGGAAGCAGCAATGTCGGCAGCGGTAAACGGAGATATTTTTCCTTTTGTATTTTCTCCATCCGTAAGTAGTATTACAATCTTGCTTTTGGTTTCAGAATCTATTAATCTATTTATTGCATTTCCTAGTCCGTCTCCAATTGCAGTACCGTCATCTACCATTCCGTACTCTATATTTTTAAACAAATTTATTAAAGAGTTATGGTCGGATGTAAGAGGGCATTGAGTGAAGCTTTCCCCACTAAAAACTACTAATCCTATTCTATCGTTTTTTCTTTGTTGTATAAAATCGATTGCAATTTCTTTGGAAGCGTCTAATCGATTTGGTTTTAAGTCTTGCGCTAGCATACTTCCAGAAATGTCCATTGCAATTATTATGTCTATCCCTTCTGTTTTGTTTTCTTCCCAACTATTTGTTGTTTGTGGTCGAGCTAACGATATAATGATAAAACAGATGCTTATTAGTTGTAGTATATAGGGAGTGTTTATTAACCTTTCTTTTATAGTTTTTTCTTTAGAGAAAAAGGAGGTATTGGAAAAAGAAATAAGATTATTAGTGTTTTTGTTTTTAAAGAAAAACCATAGTAAATGTATTATTGGTAATACCAATAGAAAAAATAATTCTGGGTTATGGAATGATAAACTTCTAAGAAACTCCATCCTTTTCTATTTTAGTTTTCTTTATAAAGTTAATAGACTGTCTCATTATTTGTTTATTTTCTTCTTCTAAAGAAAGTCCTTTGGCGTATTTTATATTATCGGCTTTTTGTAATATCGATTTTAGGTTTTCTGCAATTTCCTTTTCCAGAATTTTTAGTTGATCTATAATGTCAGAAGTAGGTAGTTCTAAGGCATTAAACCCAAATCGGTTTTCGGTGTATTCTCTTACTATCATAGATAGTTCAGAATAATATTCTTTTAGTTCTCCCTTTTGCCATAGTTTCTTTTTGTCCAAATTTTGTAACTTATTTAATGCTGTAATATGTGAAGGAATAACAATTTTTGGCTTTAATATAGTTCCTTCCCTATTATATTTTTTAATAAGGTAAAATATTAGTGCAATAAGTAATAGTATTCCAATAATTATCCCTGCTATTTTCCATCTATTGTTTCTGATTTCGGCAAGTTCTTCTTCTGTAAAATCATCAGAAGTACCAATTTTTGTTGTTGTAATATCAAAGGCTTTATTATTACTATCGTTAAATATTATGGTATTTACATTTAATAATAATCCGTTGGTTTTTTTATTCTTATTAAAAATAAATGGTGGAATGTAATAGGATCCGCTATCAAATGAGGTAATGATAACTTGTTGAGATATAATAATGGATGTTTCTGTTTTATTTTCTTTTATTTCTCCTCTTTCTATAATTTCAACTTTCTGAAATACAGAATCGGAAAAAAGAGGCCAACTATAGGATTCGTTTTCTTCTATTTCTACAGAAATATTTAATTTTATTTGGTCTCCAATTAAAATGGTGTTAGTGTCCAAACTAGCATGTTGAGCAATAGAGATTTTAGATAAAAACAGAAATATTAGGGTGAGTTTTTTCATTATCTTTTCCCTCTGTTTTTAAAGAAATTCATAAGAGGTTTTACATAATCCTTTCCGGTTTTTATATCAATATGATCCACTCCCGAACTTTGCAGAGTTTGTTTCAATTCCTTTTCAAATGTTCTGTAGTTTTTGTTGAAGTTGGTTCTTGTATTTTTGTTGCTACTATCTATCCATCTGATATGTCCACTTTCGGTGTCTTCTACTTTTATCATTCCTACATTGGGTAGTGTTTCTTCTCTTTCGTCATGAATTCTGAGGGCGACAATATCGTGTTTGTTACGGGCTATTTTTAAGGACTTATCAAACTCTCCATCCATAAAGTCGGAGAGGATAAAACAAACCGCTCTCTTTTTTATTACATTGTTGAAGTACTTAAGTGCTACTTCAATATTTGTTTTTTTACTTTCTGACTCAAAAGTAATCAATTCTCTTATTATCCGTAAAATATGGGATTTCCCTTTTTTGGGAGGAATAAACTTTTCTATTTTATCAGAAAAGAAAATAACCCCAATTTTATCGTTGTTGTTAATGGCCGAAAAAGAAAGTACAGCAGCAATTTCTGTGGCTACTTCTCTTTTTAGTTGTGTTTGCGTGCCAAAATCTGAACTACCACTTACATCTATTAAAAGGATAACGGTCATTTCTCGTTCCTCTTGAAAAACTTTTACAAACGGACTATTATAACGGGCCGTTACATTCCAATCGATAGAACGAACATCATCTCCCGGTTGATATTCTCTCACTTCCGAAAAGGCCATACCTTTCCCCTTAAAAGCCGTATGGTACTCCCCAGAAAAAATGTGATTGGAGAGTCCTTTGGTTTTTATTTCAATCTTTCGTACTTTTTTAAGAAGTTCGATTGTACTCATGGAGGGTTTTTGTTGTTTATCTGTTTTTAGTTGATGTCTATTAATTTTTCTTCAAATAAAGGCATCAACATATAATCATTTTCTACTAAGGTATTTCTACCGTGTTTAGTATTTCAGTAATAATATCTTCAGTGGAAATGTTTTCTGCTTCCGCTTCATAAGTAAGTCCTATTCTATGTCTTAGTACATCATAACACATGGCTCTTACGTCTTCCGGAATTACATATCCTCTTCTTTTTATAAAGGCAAATGCTTTACTTGCTTTTGCTAAGTTGATGCTCGCTCTTGGTGATCCTCCAAAAGAAATAAAGTCTTTTATTTTTTCTAGTCCGTGTTGTTCTGGGTTTCTTGTAGCAAAAATGATATCCAAGATATATTGTTCTATTTTTTCATCCATATAAACTTCCTTAACCACATTTCTTGCTGATAAGATGCTTTCTGTTTTTAAGATGGTTTTGGCTTGTGGAAATTCCTTTGCCAAGTTATGACGCATAATCATTTTTTCCTCTTCCTTTTTCGGATAATCAATAATCACTTTTAACATGAATCTGTCTACTTGTGCTTCTGGTAATGGGTAAGTTCCTTCTTGTTCTACTGGATTTTGAGTGGCCATCACCAAAAATGGTTCTTCTAATTTAAAGGTTTCATCTCCAATAGTTATTTGTCTTTCTTGCATGGCTTCTAATAGTGCCGATTGTACCTTGGCAGGAGCTCTGTTTATTTCATCTGCAAGTATAAAGTTAGAAAAAATAGGTCCTTTTTTTATGGAGAAAGTTTCTTTTTTCGGGCTGTATATTTGTGTTCCTAAAATATCGGCAGGTAATAGGTCAGGGGTGAATTGTAATCTGCTAAAATCGGCATCTATTGTTTTTGCAAGGGTGCTAATGGCTAGTGTTTTTGCTAGTCCGGGTACTCCTTCCAAAAGTATGTGTCCATCCGATAATAAGGCTACTAAAAGTCTCTCTACCATTTCTTTTTGTCCTACAATTACTTTACTTAGTTCCATTGTAAGTAAGTCGATAATGGCACTTTCTTTATTTATTTTATCGTTCAGTTGTTTTATGTCGATAGTTGTGTCTTCCATTGTATTTATTTTAGGGAAACAAAAATAAAATTGTTTCCGGAATTACCAAAAAACAAACGCATTTATTTTTCAGTTATTATAATCATTAATTTTATATTTACCTAACAACTAAAAGTTATCTTTGCCCCAATGAGATACTTTATAGAATTTTCTTATAACGGAACCAATTACCATGGTTGGCAAAAGCAACCCAATGCCAATACTGTACAAGAACAGTTGACAAAATGTATATCGGTTTTGTTGCAAGAAGAAATAGAATTAATGGGAGCGGGAAGAACAGATGCTGGCGTACATGCTAGGCAAATGTTTGCTCATTTTGACACCAATACCATTTTAGAGGCGGATAAAATAGTAACTAAACTCAACTCTTTTTTGCCAGATGATATTATGGTTTCGGCTTTGTTTAAGGTAAAGGAAGATACTCATGTCCGTTTTGCGGCAACTAGCAGAACTTATAAATATTATGTTTCTACCAAAAAGGATATTTTTAACAATAACCTACATATTGTTTTTAAAGATTTAGATTTGGATAAAATGAATTCTGCTTGTGCTCATCTAATGGGAGAGCAGGATTTTACTTCTTTCTCTAAAGTAAATACCGATACCTTTACCAACAATTGTGATATTACAAAAGCAGTTTGGGTAAAAGAAGGAAATAACTTTGTGTTTACTATTTCGGCCAATCGTTTCCTCCGGAATATGGTAAGGTCTATAGTTGGCACTTTGTTGGATGTAGGAATAGGGAAAATAGAAGTAGAAGAAATAAAAACAATAATAGAACAAAAAGATAGATCTGCTGCAGGGACTTCCGTTCCGGCAAAGGCGCTCTTTCTAACTGAAATAAAATATCCAAAAGAAATATAAATGGCACAAACAAAAACCGGAAAAGCAATAGATTTTAATCTTTTGAAAAGGGTGCTTACTTTTACTCGTCCTTATAAAAAGGTCTTGTATTTGTCCCTTTTCTTTTCCATATTACTTTCTTTTTTAAGTCCTCTTAGGCCCTTACTTATTAATTATGCAGTGGACAATTATATTATTTCTCCTGATGCTATTCAACTCAAATTTATCTGTATGGTATTGTTGGGGATTTTATTTTTGGAGGCCATAGTTCAGTTTCTGTATATTTATTTGGCTACTTGGCTGGGGCAGCATGTAATACAAGATATGCGAGCAAAAGTATATCAGCATATCCTAAAACTGAAAATGACTTATTTCGATAATACTCCAATCGGATCTTTGGTTACTCGCACGGTTTCGGATATTGAAACCATTTCCGATATATTTTCGCAAGGCCTTTTTGTTATTATTGGGGAACTACTAAAACTTACTGTTGTAATTAGTATGATGTTTTATACCGATTGGCGTTTGGCGCTTATGAGTATGATTGCTATTCCTATTTTGTTGGTGGCTACCGCTTGGTTCAAAAAAAATATAAAAGCTGCTTTTCAGGATGTGAGGAAAGAAGTGTCGAACATAAATACTTTTGTGCAGGAACATATTGTGGGGATGAATTTGGTTCAGATTTTTAATAGGGAAGATTCAGAGTTTAAAAAATTTGAAGAGATAAACGAGAAACATTTAACGGCCCATTTAAAGTCAGTTTTCTATTATTCTGTCTTTTTTCCGGTAGTAGAAATTCTTTCTGCTCTTTCTATCGGTATGATTATTTGGTGTGGAGGAGAGGCTATTATTTCTGGGAAGTCAGTAACATTAGGAGAGTTAATAGCTTTTATATTATATATACATATGATGTTCCGACCAATCAGACAATTGGCAGATAGGTTTAATATATTACAGATGGGAATTGTAGGGTCAGAAAGAGTATTTAAAGTTTTAGACACAGAAGAATTTATCAGTGACAATGGAACAATTGAAAAGGAGAGTGTTGAAGGGGAAGTAGAATATAAAAATGTAAAGTTTGCTTATAAAGATGACAATTGGGTTCTCAAAGGTCTTTCGTTTAAAATTGAAAAAGGAAAAAACTTGGCTTTGGTTGGCAGAACGGGTGCTGGTAAAACTTCTATCATAAATATACTCAACCGTTTTTACGAAATACAAGAAGGAGAAATATTTATTGATGGAGTGGAAATAAGAGATTTCAAGTTGAGTAATTTAAGAGAACATATTGCGGTAGTACAACAAGAGGTTCATTTATTTTCTTCTTCCATTATGGAAAACATTATTTTATTTGATGAAAATATAAAAGAGGAAAGCGTAATAGATGCAGCAAAAGAAATTGGAATTCATAATTTTATAATGAGTTTGCCAGGAGGATATAGTTATGTTGTTGGAGAAAGAGGAGTTACTCTTTCTACAGGGCAACGACAACTTATTTCCTTTTTAAGAGTATATCTCCGTAATCCTAAAATCCTTATTTTGGATGAGGCTACTTCTTCTATTGATTCGTACACAGAAAATATTTTGCAAGCGTCCCTCCAAAAAATATCGGAAGGAAGAACTACAATTGTTATTGCACACCGTCTTTCTACCATTGTAAATTCCGACAAAATTCTTTTGTTAGAAAATGGAAAGGTTTTAGAGGAGGGAACTCATAAACAATTAATGGATAAAAATGGAAAATATAAGGATATGTACGCTACTCAGCTTTCTGATAAAAACTGAACGCATAAGACCTTTTAGTATAAAGAAGGATAATTTACTTCTATTTTGTATATTTGCTCCTTATGAAAAAAACCTTTTTACTTTTCTTTGTTTTTTGTAGTTTTTTCTCTTTTTCTCAGATTTCTGTAGATAGAACTGCTCCAAACGATAGCCCTACTTATTTAATAGACAATGTACTGTTAGGAGGAGGTATTGTAGCATCTAATCACTCTTATGAAGGAGATAGTTCTCAAATTGGTTTTTTTAATGCGGTAAATACTAGCTTAGGTTTAGACAGTGGAATTATAATGGCTACAGGTGAAATTGAGAATTTAGTCCCTGGAAACTTTGGGTTTGCTGCTATTCCAAATACAGTTACAGATCCGGATTTATTAACGGTAGCTAGTTCGGTTCCTGCGCTTATAGGTCAAACGTTTACGGTAAGTAGTGTAAATGATATTGCAAAATTGGAGTTTGATTTTATCCCCACTTCCGATACTATTACTTTTAGATATGTTTTTGGATCTCAAGAATATTTTGCTTTTGAAAATACTCAATATAATGATGTTTTTGGTTTCTTTTTGTCCGGTCCTGGTATTGTAGGTCCGTATGCAAACTCAGCTATTAACTTAGCTATTGTTCCAAATTCAAACCCTCCACTACCAATTACTATTTCATCTGTAAATTCTGTAACTCCTATTAATCAGCAATATTTTGTAGATAATAGTGGGGGTTTAGATACCATTGCAGATGCAGATGGATTAACTACTGTACTCACAGCAACAGCTGTGGTTCAATGTGGAGAGACTTATCATATAAAATTAGCAATTGCGGATGGCACTGATTCAGGATTAAGTTCGTATGTTTGGCTAGAAGCGGGTAGTTTTAAAAGTCCGGTACTAGATGTGACAGATGATTTAGGTTTTGACTCTACTTATATGAATATACCTTGTAATGCTTCAGTTGTTCTGACAGCTGATGGTGGATCTGGAGCTACATACGAATGGATTAATGAATTTGGAGTAGTACTAAGTACAGATTCATCCGTTATTGTTGGTCCGGGTAAATATTTGGTTTCGGCTACTTCAGTAGGTTGTGCTGTTATCTCAGATACCATTACGGTTACAGGTCAGGTTCCTCCTTCTTTTGATTTAGGTGCAGATTTAACTATTCCATGTAATACAGAACATGTTTTATCTCCTTTAGTTACAGGAGGAACAGGTAATTATTCATATAGTTGGAATATTAATACTTCTGATAGTACAAGTTCTTCAATATCAGTTCCTGAAGGATTTTACAAGCTAACTATAGATGATGGCACTGGATGTTTGGCAACGGACTCTATAATTATTACGGAAGAAAATCCTCCTTTAACAATTGTAAGTGGAGGAGGAGGTATTTGTAAAGATGGGGCTACAGTAAATATTAACTTTACATTTAATGGTACAGAACTTCCATGGAGTTTAACTTACTCTGACGGAACTTCTTCTTTTAATAAGTCAGGATTAAATAATTCTGTATATACTCTAGTTACTTCAGATGCTGGTACTTATTATCCAGTTTTAGTTACAGATGTAAATAATTGTGTGTCTGTATTACAAGATTCTGTTAAGGTAAATACTTTTGATTTGCCAATTGCAGAAATTACTCCTGCAGAAATTACTATTTATGAAGGAGAAGTTATTACTTTAAACGTTGGTGAGTACCAACTTTATGAATGGTATAATTCTGAAGATTCTTTGCTTTCGGTTTATTCGGATTTAAGTGTTTCGGATGCGGGTACATTTTATGTTTTTGTTACAGATGAAAATAATTGTACTGACACATCTGAAAATGCAATAGTATATACGGTTCCTCTTACCGAATTATATGTGCCGAATACTTTTACTCCAAATGGTGACGATCATAATGAGTTATTTGAAATATATGGATTAAATATCAGTACTTTTTCTATGATTATAACTAGTAGATGGGGGGAGTTGATATATGAAACCAATGATATTAGTAAGTTTTGGGATGCTAAATTTAATGGAAAGTTAGTCCCTCAAGGAGATTATATGTACTCTATAGAATTGACAGGTGAGGATCAAGAAAAATTTATCAAGCAAGGAATTGTTAATGTAATTTATTAAAATATGAAAAAATATTTATTTATAGTTTTATCTGTTCCTATAATTTCTTTTTCTCAAACTACTGATTGGGTTAAATCATTTGGAGGTGCAGCCTCTGATAAAGGAATTTCCATTGGTGTAGATTCACTAGGTTTTATTTATTGCAGTGGTTATTTTAATAATGAAGCTACCTTTGGAAATATTACACTTACCAATTCTAATTTAAGTACATGGGGAAATAATAAGGAAAATTTTATCTTTAAGATGGACTCATTAGGTAATGTATTATGGGCTATTCCTGGAGGGAATCAATCAGGTAGTTGTTGTGATGACAGAGCCCTGGGTATGCATGTGACACCTGGAGGTGATGTGTTTATTACAGGAACTTATTGGGGTTCTTATAAATTAGGAGTCAATGGAGCTCCAGGCACAATAACTGCTACTGGAGGAAATAATCATGACACCTCTGTTATGGGTAAAGTTGATAAAGATGGAAATCCTGTTTGGGTAATTAGTTTTGGAGGAGATAATACATCTGGAGGTTGCCCTTATCCAATTTATGATGCGGATGATCATGCTTATGATGTGAAGGTAGATGCTGATGGATTTATTTATGTTACAGGTTTCTTCTCTGGATATGATGCAGATTTTGATGGGTTTACTATTACAAATCCTGATTGGGATGTAGATTGTCAGCCTATGGGTTATATAGGTAAATTAGACTCTAGCGGTAATTGGCTTTGGGTAG